>QGNH01001127.1_pt3 | contig 99197 bp, 65 predicted proteins | sample 1735481 | NCBI WGS metagenome assembly QGNH01 (sample SAMN09239004, study PRJNA386568) | Viral metagenome, whole genome shotgun sequencing project.
TCTTTGGAATCTTTGGAATCTTTGGACGCCTTTTTGTCTTTGGACTTGGATTTGTCCTTGCGCTTGGATTTGGTCTTCTTTTTGGAGGTGGACGAGTCGTCCGAATCCGCGTCGGAATCCGAATCGGAGTCAGAATCGGACGAGGTCCGATCGTCCGAGGAGGAGGATTCATGGTCACTGTCATCCTTGTCGGCCTCTTTGGCATCGTATTCGGATTCGGAGCTTGAGTCGTCGTCGTCCTTCTTCTTGCTTTTTTTGGAGGAGTCCCCCTTTTTAGGGGCGGGGGTCTTTCCCTTCGGCTTCGATTTGGGTCTTGCGTCCGACTCGGAATCGGACTCGGAATCCGAGCCTTCTTTCTTTTTAGTGGACGCTTTTTTGGCGGGGGTCTTGGCTTTTTTGTCGGCCTCTTTCTCTTTTTCTTTCTCCTTTTCTTTCTCCTTTTCCTTTTCTTTTTCTTTTCCTTTCTCCTTTTCTTTGGAAGACGTAGAGGGTTCAGGCGTGGGGGTTGCGGCTGGCGCGGCCACAGGTTTGGCGGGCGCTTTCGTGGCCTTGTGGTTGCGCTGGGTCCACGCGTCACAACTGCGAGTCCACACGTCTTGACCGATGAGTTCGATCATGCAGTCTTTCACGAAATCGACGGGACTCGTGCCATTGATGGTGGCGATGCGCTTGACGCCTTCTTTGGGGAACATGAGCGTCTTGAGAACTTCGGCCAAGCACTCTTGTCTCATGTTTTTGTACCAGGGGGCTTCATAGACGTTACTGTCCAACACGTGTTCAATGGTGCACTCTTTCGCGACCATGTCGGGCAGGATGGGATCCAGTTTTTTCACCGCGCCCTTTTTCCCCGCTTGAACGAGCTTTCGATTCCCCAAAAAGGCCCACATGCACGCATAGATAAACTTGCTGTTGTAAAAATAGGCGGGGAGGCCTTCGGGGAGCGTGGGCGCGTCGTCTTCGCTGCCCGCGTCTTCCGCGGGCTTGAGACTCCAAAAAAACTTGGTGTTGTGCAAGACCAGTTCGGCCACGTTCTTGGCGTAGGGGAAGGCAAAATTGGCTTTCGGGAGCATCGTGCTCGTGTTGATGATCGCAGGAAGCTGGAAGGGAGACCTGTGTTCATCGATAGGGGGAATCGTGGCTTTGCCGTTTGGATACGCGGTCCAAAACTTGGAGCGGCCCGCCTTTTTCCAGATGTTCCCTTCCTCGTCCGACTCGTCGTGTTTGGCCAACACGTGGATGTAGATGGTGTTCTTGAACGAGATCCGCGAGACGACTTCCCGTTTGGACAAGAACTGGAATTTATTTCCCTTTTCAAACGGAAAGGGCTTCACGTCCTTGGGGTGACAAGAGATCGTCCCTTCCCAGAGTTTCGTGGTCGCTTCCGGCCCCCACACAATTTGTTTTTCGCCTTGGTCGTCCACCACTTCCGTGGGTTCCACGTACTTGGGGTAAATACAGATTCGACGCCCTTCGGCCAAGGTGTCGATTTTTTTAGCGACGCAATCATCAATGAGTTCGGGCACGTTCGGATGCGTGTACGAGAAAAGGTACGTTTCCGCGTCCCAGTCCCTTTTGGAATCAGGGTTCAACACCTCGGTGTTCGACTCCACGTCTTTGAAGTCTATGGACAGCTTGATCGGTTCGTCTTTGCTGTCGGCGACGCTCGTGAGGAGCTGCAAAAAGACCATGCCCGCGTGGGGCGAGTTGTTGAGGTCCTTCATGTCGCCCCAAAGATGTTTGGTGACTTCGTACACCATGGTCCTCATTTCCGCCTCGTTGGGCACGGGCGCCGGCTTCAACACGACGGGGGGCACGACGGGCAACGCTGCTTTGGGAGGCGCCGCTTTCTCTTCTTTCTTGTTGGGCTTTTCCTTTTCCTTTTCCTTTTCTTTTTCTTTTTCCTTTTCCTTCTTTTTGGGAGACGAGGTGACCCCTTGCATGGCGGGGGCTTTGATGTGGCCTTGGGAGGCCGCCACCTTTAAAAGCGCGTCCTCGTCGTCTTCCTCCTCTGATCCGGAGACGTAGGACGCGGCCTTTTCCTTTTTTTTGGGTTTGGACGATGCTTTGGGCGCGTCCGACGATTCGCCATCGGCATCCATTTCATTGTCACTGGCGACTAACGCGACGGCCATATATTGGTCCCCATCGTCCTCTTGGGTGGGGACGACAGGACTCGAGGGGCTGGAGGGGGAAGGGGTATCGGACATTTGGGTAAAGGGGTAAAGAGAAGAATAAAATTTAAATGAAATGGAATGAAAATGAAAATAAAATGTGAGGAAAAAGGACAGGCGGCGATCCTGTTGGGCCACGCCAGTCGTGAAAAAGGAAAACACGGAAAAAAGGAAAAAAGCAAAAAGTCGCCCTCCCACGACCCTTCCTTTTTTAAATTCATTTTTATTCATTCCCCCTTCAGCCCTTTAACCCCTTTACCGTCATGAGTTCTGCCGAAGTTGCCACGCCTACCTCCCATCCCATTAGAGGGTATTGCATTGATGAAAGTGTCCTGAAAGGATTCAAGGTAGACTCGTTTAAAGGAAACGAATTACAAAAAATGGAAGACATTTGTATGAACATAGGGAGCAAATGTAAGGACAATAAACCTCTTTATAATAGACTCCTAAGCACCCTTATAAAGCAGGTGAATTCAATGACGCTTCAATTAAAACCTATCTTAATCTTATAAAAATGCATTTTTTGATATAAAATCAATCCTTTAGGTTTGTGCAGTTCAATGTCGACTGGAGTGTGAAGCAACAAAGGAACTCAGCACTGCTGACTTCCGCTTAAAATTTTGCGATGTTGATCTGTTAACCATTTAAGGAAGATGTTGCGAGATCCATGGGCGTCTCGATCGCAGGTATAGTGACATTGGGGACATTTAAATGTCTTATTGCCTCCTAATGTCTTATGAATGTAGCCACATTCGGGACACGTCTTGGACGTATATTCTTCCGTCACTAGTTCCACATGACAAAAGGGATATTGGGACGCCTTGTGAATCAGTCTTTGTTGAAAGGTATAGTGGGACCATGTGAGCATCTGCCTCACCGTCTTGGAACGAATCAGCCTCTTTTTAGATCCTTTGGTGGAGGCCATATCCTTTGTCTTGAATTTGGGTAATAGAATCAAGTTGTAATTCTCACATAGCCATTTCGCACATTTACAATGGAATTCTTTTACGAGGTGTTGGATTTTGAGGTGGATTTTTCTAAAGGCTTTCTTCATTCTCGACGTTTGACCTTTGTGTGTCCCACGACACTCTCTTTGTTTTCGAGGCGTGTCGGTTTGGGATTGGAGTCGATCGGCATACACACAGAGACGAGTGATTCGTCCCATATCCTTGTCGCCCCATTTTATCCATTTACCTTGGTTATTATGTAATGATCCTGGGTCATAAATAGTCGCAAACGTTCGAACGCCGGGGTCGATACTTGCGATATTGAGATCTACATTCGATTCGTTGAAATATCTCTGATGAACCACTTCAGTGGGCTTCCTAGGTTCTTTATCTTGACGTGGAAGTATCACGTGAAGAGGAGCCTGGGGGATCGCCATAAAATACTGCCCCACTTTGTTCTGAAGTAGACGACCGTCATACTCCAGTTTATCAGGTAAAGGCTCTCTTCCTACTCCTAAAGGGGTTTTACCAAACAGTTGTGGGAAAAAGAGGCCGGCGCCTTTGTAGTGTTTGGCGAGGATGGGAATGGATTCCTGTCTATGCTTTTTCTTTGATTTGAATTGAAGATCAAACGTAAAAGAGGGATTTTTCTTTCTCTTGTCCAGATTTGTTTTGAGTGCAGTCAGGAATTCTGTCATGGCTCCATCCCGAATATCATAAGGGGTTTCTTTGACCCATTTATATTCATTTAACAACGGGGAGTCCGCATTTAGAGCAAAGTCTCTTACCGTTTTCTTGCTATAATCGGCCCATTTGGTGTCAGCATTCCTGTCTTTCGATTTGGCAATCAATTGGTTGTACGTCCACCTGTACGTCCCAAACCACCGATTAAGAATCGGTTTCTGAGTCGGAGTCGGATACACTCGAATCAGTTTGCACCGGTTGCTTGATTCTTTTACGGTGCTTAGGTCTAGGTTCTTCAGTTGATTTGCTTGCGTCATTTTCTTTCTTCTTTTTATTTTTTGGAGGTCCACTTTCTCGTGGTTTACTTCTTTCTCTTCGTTTCTGCGCTGAACGACGTCCATTATTTCGGGCCACGAACACCGTGATAATGGAGAGGAGGTCGTCTGCGAGTTCGAGTGAAGAGGTTGCATGGTCGAGGCATGTGGCGTCTCCTCCTTGTTCGACACTTTGACCGTGAACCAGGAGTTTGCAGTTAGCTTTTTGAAAGAGCCATTGTACGAGCTCGATTCCAAATCGGCAAAGTCGGTCCCTGTTCCAGACCACGACTTCTTGAATTTTTCCTTCGTATACTCGGTCCAATAAGGCCATAAAGTGGGGCCGGTGGAAATTGAGGCCGGAGCCGATGTCGCTGAGGACTTCCGTGTTGGGATATTCTCGTTTAAGATCCTCGATCTGTCGCTCAAGGTCGGATGTTTGGTGGACACTGGAGACTCTGGCATAACAGACTCTCTTTTTGATGGAGGGGGCGACAACGGGAGGGTCAAAGGTTTCCTTTTCCTCATCGTAGTGAAGGATTCGATAGAGACTTTTGGCGTCGTAGAGTCTTTTTCCTCCTGGCAAGCGAATACACTTGAGACTTTTCTCTTTGATCCATTTCTTGAGCGTTTGGGCACCGATATCAAATTTGGACTTGACGTGGACACCGCTAAGGAACGTATCTTCAGAGGCAGACATGACATAAAGACTATTATAAATTCGGTGGTAGAGTGAAATTCAAAGGTAGACTGACATAAAAAGAAAGGATAAAGAAAGTGTGGGAAATGGAAAAGAGAGGAAATGAAATACGGGGTGGACGAAATAAATCTCCTTTTTCTGATAATCTGGTTATTATCAACGTACAGTCAAAAAAGGACAGTCAAAAAAAGATACGGAAAAAAAGAAAAAAACAAATTTAATAAGAAATTAAAAAATTGTTGTGACGGCCGACGAAAAAGAGAGATCTACCTTGATCGCGTATGCAAATCACGTGATGAAGCAAGCCCTCAACTATGGCCTACTAGACACATAAAGGATATCGATTTTGTAGCCTCTTGGATATCCTTTCATTTTTACAAGTTTATACACGCGCTTGTTTGTATTGTCCCCGCTCTTTCCCCCCTCCCCCCGACTTCATGCTCTCGTCCCATGCGTCCGCGTTTTACGATCCATCCTCTTCAGAAGGGATGAACGCGTTAAAAGGCGTGAAGCGCATCGCGATCCCGACCTATGTCAAGATCCTCCAGGTGCATCCGTCCGACGACTACCAATTCACGAGCTTGGCCCAAGTGATCGCCAAATATCCCAATGACTACAAAAATTTCCCCAATACCCGTCTCTACGTCTGCTCCATTTGGGGGCCGGGGATCCCCACCACAACGTTCGAAAAGGCCATGCAGACCAACTTGTATCAGCAGGGCCTGAACGTGAAGGAGCTCACGAGCCACCTGGAGAACTTCTTGGGCCTGCCCTTCGTCATGGTGCATCCGGAAGGCAAGGCGGACATTTTTCACCACAAGCGATCGGTCATGGGCACCATCGTGGGGTTCTTCCAGGAGGCGGACACGGGCAGGACGATGGGCTTAGTGAGGCTCTTTGACGACACGCAGGGCCTCCATCTGTCCTGGCTCCTGGAAACGGGGACGTACCGGGGCACGAGCATCACGTACTTTTGGTGGGGCCAGAACCACTATAGCGAGACGGGGCAGCTGGAAAAGGTGACCCGAAAGCTCGAGTTTTTAGAGCTGTCCATCGCCCCTCTGGGCAAGCAGCGCCAGTCGGGCGTCTACCAGATTTGGGAGGTCGAGCCGATGCCGCCTCTGCAGGACCCGGCCCTGGCTCCAGGTCTGCCCATGAAGGCCCGTCCCTACAAGCACTTGAGGCCCACGGTGGAGAAGCCGCCCACGTTTGCCCAGGTTCACCAATTGGGTCTGAGCGTGAGGTCCCTGATGCGAGACCTCAACGTGATGCAGGTCATCGACCCCGACCACCCCTTTCCCTCCTACAAGACGTCCGCCTTCACGATTCCCACCTGGTTCCCCATGGCCTCCCAAACCCGAAAAAATCAGGCGACCTTGGACCCCTCTTTTCTAAATTCCAATTCGTGCGCCCCGTCTTCTTTATTTCCCCCTTCCCCCTCCCCCCCCTCTCTTCTCCCCTTTACCGCGTCCTCCTTTCCCCTTTTAAAAGACTTCATCGAGACCATGTCCACCTCAGAAAACGCGGCTCCTTTGGATGCGTCTAAAGCGCCTCCGGCGTCCAGCGACCCCGCTTCAGGCATGGAAACCCATTCCACCCAGGAGCCTGCTGCTCCTGTTGTGGAGGCCAGCCAGGCCGCTCCCAGCACCACGACCGCCGCTGCGGGAGCCGTCGCGGCCAACGCGGCTGCCGCTCCCCCCGCTGCCGAACAAAAAGCCCCTCTTTCAGACACGTCCTCGTCCTCCGCGGCCCCCCAAGCGTCCACCTTGGGGGCCAAAGTGGAGCCCGTGAAGCCCGATGTTTCCGTCACCCAGATCGACATGAATGCGGCCACCTCCCAGCCCATGGATGTCTCCATGATGGGAGGGCTGGACGTCGCCACAAAATATACCTTGGAAATGATGAATGACCCCAAGTTCTTCAAGACCGCCCAGGCGGACCCCACCAAGATGAATTTGATCTTTTCCTTCAACACGGCCATGATCAACAACGACGCCTTACAGCTCCAACTCAATGCCGCCAAAAAGGAATTGAAGGAAAAGACGCTGGAAATCGAAGCCCGCAAAAAGATCGATGAGAATCATGGAGAAGTTCTCATGTCGGCCCTCGTCGACTTGATGGTCATCAATGGCTATTCCACCCACCAATTGGAACGAAACGGGCTTTTGCTTCAAGAAAATGCCGCTACCAAAGCCGGTCTTTCCGCCCATGCCGCAGGTCCTACTCCTTCTCACGTGGGAAAAGATGACTTGGAGAAGGGAGTGGAGGCGTTTGGAAGCGTCCAGCGATACATGCCCAACTTGTACGCCAACATCTTGGCCTATTCGGGGGAAGTCAGAAAGAATCACTTGCAACAACAAAAGAAGCCGTCCGTCGCCTCGTCCGTGCCCCACGAGACCTCGACCAATACCGCCGTTGTCGCAGATACCAAAGTGGTGGAAACGGCGAAGGACAATGTGCGTCCTGCGCCCACACCAGCTGCCACTACGACCGCTGTTGCCACGCCCCCCGCCGTCACGTCTTCCAACGCGGCTGTCCCCGCCAAAAAGGAAGAAGTCGCGGCTCCTAGCCAGACCCCCCCTCAAGCCTCTGGCGCGTCCACCAGTGCGAATAGCGCCGCTACTCCGGCGACAGGATCCGTCTCCCAGAACGCGGCCCCCAAAACCGGCAACAACTGGCAGAAGAACGCGTTTGACAACTTCGTCAACTCGTTCGATGAACAACCCGCCGCCAAGGTGTCCCCCCTCGCCAGCCACATGGCCAACACGTTGCCCAAAATGGGGAACACGAGCGCCAACACCGCGGCCGCCGCCCAAGAATCCGCCAACACCTATCTCGATCGATTCGAAAAGGAATTGGACGAGGGCTGGAACCAAGTCAAGAATAACTTGTCGGGACGCTTCATGCAGGGCGCCCGTCAAAACCCGGAGGCCTTTGCCCGAAGTCAGAGATTGAGGGGCATGATGCAACCCCAATAAGGCCTTTGTACACCGTCTCTTTTTATTTTTAAGTAACCTATTTTATTTTATTTTACACGTGTACTAGATTTAACGATTTTTAAAGATTTACATACACGTCTTCGGGGAACGAAGTCAACGCGTCCCCAAACATACAAAAATCAACGACCGTAGGCACAATTTCGTCGGGCATTATAGTTTGAATGTCGCTCATCCAAATCGGCGTACACCTCTTGTCGTTGCCCGCTATTTTGTAGTGGCAGATATAAGACATGCCTATTTTCTTGGCGAGCTGGAAGATCGCGGCCTCCAAATTGGATGCTATAAAGGAGTCGGTCCACTTCATCGTATATACAGAGTATTTTTCATTCGCTTTGACGTCCAGAAAGACGGCCCCGTTAAAGCCTATAGACAAGATCACGTAAGGGTGTTTATTCATAAGGTTTGCCACGAGCCCTTCTTCTTTTCGCCAGGAGACGTCGAACGACGAGAGGAGCTCTCCCGCCTCTTTGCGTTCTTTGGGCGTGGTGTGCTGACATAAGGCTTCGTATTCATCTAAGCCTAACGAGTTGTAGTCGGGTCCCAGGATACGGGCAGAATTAGAAATGGTGGATTTTCCAAGCCAATTAAATGCATAGGTATGGGATCCGTCCACGAGTTTCAGATAAGAAAAATTCTTTCCATCTGACACATACTCATAAAGCGGGGTCGAGGGAACCGTGGCCTTCCCGAGTTTGTGTAAAATGGCTCTCGATTCTTCTATCGTGTAGAACCCTTTTTCTTGATTATGGATTAGGAACATGGTTTCTCCATTTCTGGTGACATCACCGCAGTCTTTTGTGTTGGCAAGGCCTATGATGAGATATTTATGAGTTTTTACGAATTTTCTCGCTTCGTCGCTGCGTATGGTTTCGTAAATGTCCTCCATCGTATCTTTTAAAATTTGACGAGCCGGTGTCGCGTTTTCCTCGAGCCTCTTTTTTTTGGTCAACAGCTTTTGCATAAAAGGGGTCAACGGGGTAGAGGGGTTGGTAGGGACACCCATAGGCTCATTTTTAGAGTCTTGGGGAGAAGAGGAAGACATGGGAGATAGAATGAAGAATGAATAAAGAATGAATAGTGAAAAGGTAGATGGAAGGAGGAAAATGGAAGTGACTGTAAAAGCGTCGCCGGTGACAAGAAGCGCGTCACGCGTTAAAAAAAAGCGTCGGCGGTGACATCCCGAAAAAAAGTAAAAAAGGGAAAACACGTCAAGTCTTTTCTATTTTCCTCCTTCCATCTACCTCTTCATTATTCATTCTTCATTCTACACGCCATGTCCGCCTATTCTTCCGCCGTGTCCCCCACCCCTGCCAGCACCCCTGACCAAGACGTGGTCTTTTCGGCCGCCCCTTTGCAGAGCCCTATACGTACCAGATTTGTGGTCCAGCCTTTTGAGGCGTCCCCGGCCCCCAAGAAACCCGTCGTGTCTATACTAAGTCGGCAGCTCGCCGCCCGAAGGGCCTCGAGCCCCTTGACCCCGATCCTGACGACTCACGACATCCACCTGTTGACCGGCCAGAAGGATCCCGTGACGCCCGCCCCCCAGCTGGGCGACGGCTTGGCCGCGCCCCCCTCCTCCCCCCTCTGTGTAAGCGACACGCTCCAGAAAGTCGCGCAGGCGATGAATGTGCGCCTGGAGGACAAAACGTCGTCTGCCCTCGTGATTAAAGAGGGAGACAGGGCTATCCCCTGGGCTCCAGAAGTTGTGGATGAGAAGGGATTGAATGAAGAAGAAATTCAAACTATTGTGTCTCAAACGAGTGTATCCCGTGCTAAAGCCGTTAAAGCCCTCAGAAAAACCCGGAATGTCATCGATGCGATTCTCGAATTGACGGAGACAATGCAGCCGCACAGTCCCGCGATCACCAAGCGATCCTTTGATTCGTATTCAAGCTCGGAGCCTGGCTGTTTTGGGGTCTCATGTTCCCAGCCGATGAACATCCCCGACGCCAAGGCGGCCTTCTCGAGCCCTTCCCTGCAATTTTCTATGTCCTTTAAAGAGAGCACGAACGCGCACAGGGGCAGTGACGCGGACGACTTGGAGGAGTTGGGGGAAGACGAGTTCCGTCTGAATGAGTACGGGGGAGACACGACGCCTATTCCCCGGTATAGCCGTTTTCTAGGCCTCGATTTTGACGGTGACGATAGAACCTATATGGCCCATGGGACGTACGACCACATAAAACAAAGCTGTTTAAGAAACGTGGGCCCAAGAACAGACATTAAAGGCGCCGGTGCGAATATCTCCACCCTCTAAACTTTCATTCTCTATTTATCTATTTATTTAATTATTTATCTATCTATTTATAAACTTGTTCCTACAAAGTCCTACGGATCACCGCAATCGTTTGGAGCATGCCTTCGTCCTCGTGTCTTGAAATGTGGCAATGGTAGACAAACTCGCCCTCTATCTGCACGCCGGGGGTAAACCAAATCTTGATTTTGATGGAGGGCCACAGGGGCTGGTTCAACGCGTCGACCGTGCCGTCCCAATAATCGACTTTACGCGTGTCGTAAAACAGGGGATTGGAAATCGTCTGTCCGTTCTCTTCCGTCACCAAGAAGTGGCTCTGGTGGATGTGAAACACATGGGTCTCATTCGACGTGTTTTGAATGGTCCATTCTTCGACGCTGTCCGCATACACCGTGATTTTGGGGGCGGCGTCAGCCGTCAAGGTGGGAAGCGAAGGCACGTCTCCCACCACCGTGACGAAAAAATGGGTGGGGCCCTCGGGATCGGCGGGATCGACCGGGACCTCTGAAAAATAGAGCGTTCTGTACGTGTCCACGGTCTTCAAAACGAGGGTGGGTTGGTAGGGTGTGGGCACGAGGTCCCATGTCTGGCTGAACAGGGGCGTCGAAAGACCCTGCTGATGGACGTCGATCGAGGTTTGCGAGGGGACGAACGTGATGTCGGCCAAAGGCCTGAAGGGATCATAGTCGCCTTTGGGACCGGTATCGACCGCGTTCGTCACGAGGTGGAGAGAGCCGGAGGCAGGCGTCCGAAGCAGAAACTCCACCCGTCCCCCGGTCGCCAAGAGCCAATGCGTCACCTCCACCAGAGATCCAGTTACAGGTACGGCATCGACCCCGACCAACTGGAAGGGATGCGGCGTCCTCGTGGAATTCAAAAACTGGAGATCCAGCATCGTGTCGGCCGCCGAATTGAGGATTCTAAAAAAGTAGAGCGTGGACGTCTGCAACATTAAAGTCGGCACGCTGTAATTGAATCCGTACAAGGGGACGTAGTTAACGGACAGGTCGAACCCCGGATCCGTGTCGCTCGCCGTAGGCAAGGGCTGTGTATCGCGTATGACGAGGAGCAGCTCCCGACTGCCGATCACTTCGGGTCTCAGCGCCTCAATGCCATCCACGATGAGAAGACCCGAGGCGCCGCCTTGGATCTGCGGCTCGACAATGCCGTAAAGGTGGGGATGGTACCAATAGAGGCCGGGGGGCTGGTTGTCAGGAATGTCCAACTTGATGTAAAATTCCTCGTGGTCGCCAATAAAGGTGTTGACCACGTCGTCGTGGTGACACTGGGGCGAGCCTATCGATCCGTGCAAATGGAGGTTGGCGGCCTGGTTAGGTTGGAGCATGGAATAGAGATGGCCTGGCGTGCCTCCCGAACACAAGTTTGTGTTGATAAAGGCGGCGGGCTGGCTTCCCGGCGACTCGCCTTGCATCCAATTGTCGAAGCGCATGTACACGTTGGACCCTGGCTTGACCCTTAACGTGGGACTCTGCAAAAGGGGCTGGTAGGGCGACTGCTTGCCCTGAACGATGAAGCAATAACGAGGATTCGGGGTGTGAGGGTTGTCGCGCATGTACAGGTGCACGACCATTGCAAATCCGTCCATGATGAATTGCATGGGCTGTTGAATGGGCGATCCCGGCATATACCACAAACAGGGAAGAGACTCGGGGTCCATGAATTGGCTGGGCACCGAGGAGGGCCAGACGATGGGCACCCCTTCCGTCGTGTCCACATAGTTGGACGACGTAGGAACCCCATTCTGAGTTTGAACTCTTACGAACGCGACCAACCCCAAGATGGCGAAGACCGTGACGAGAAGAACCCACACGGCCGCTAAAAGGGATGAAAGGGCGAGGGGACACGTCCCAGGTCCATGTAAAGAGGGGCTTCCTTCCATCTCGAATGGGGAGGGCGGCGAGGGTGCCTGCACGGGGTCGTACGCGTAAGGGAGAGGTCGCCGATTCATGAGAACAGAGACGTGGGCAAAGCCGCAATAAAAAACAAGCGGGGTCCCGGTAAAATCCAAATTTCCGGATTTTCCCATTTTCAATATTTAAGGCTCCAGTCATTTTCGGGGCTCGGAAAACCGGGCCAGTCAAGGCCGGGCCCCTTCCCTCAGAAAAGGAAGATGGCCGGGCAGACGCCCTTTGAATTCTTTCCTCCCCCTTCTACCCACGTCCAAACCTTCACTTCTTTTTCCCTAAAAAATACCTTCTGAACCCCATGTCGAAACCCCAAAACCAATTTAATTTAGGCGGTGCCAAAAGACCTGCCGCCCCTCCCGCCAAAGGCGGGAAAGCCCCTCCTCCCCCAACCTTTGCGACGGGCGACTCCGACGATGAGGATACGGTCATGCCAGAGCCCTTGCCCAACAAATCGAAGGCCAAGATCGGGGTCGAGCAAACGCCCGCCAAACCCCAAAAGACGATTCAAAAGGGGCAAGTGCCACAAGTCCAGACGAAATCCAAGCCAAAGCCGCGGGTGCCTACCCCCGAACCGGAGCCAGACGACGAAATATCGGACGAAGCCATGAATGCATTAGCCAACCAATATGAACAAAATGCAAATGGGGATGGGACGGACGAGGCCGAAAAGGAGGACGAACAAGAGAATGAAGAGGGGGAAGGCGATGACGCGGACGGCGTAGGCTACAATGAAGACGCGGACGCTGATGAAGAACAGGAAGACGACCCTGCGCCCACTCCTGAGCCCGTCGTCGCCCCCGTCTCCAAAGGCAAAGGCAAGGCGCCCCCCTCCAGCTCCTCCAAAGCCCAGGTGCCCTCTTCCCCAGCCCAAGGCCAACCAAAAGGGACCGCTTCGTCCAGCGCCCCCGCGCCAAGCACCCGTCCCGCGCCCGGTCCGGAACAGAAAACGGAAACCAAAGACGCCAAGGAGCTCGTCAAAGTGAAAAAGGCGCCCCACGAATACGCGACGGCGGAGGAAGCGTACGACGCCTTTTTGGATGCGGAAGAAGACGGCACCATCGGCGACGAAGAAATCGAAAAACGAAAATGGACCGATGCGGAGCTCAAAGAGTCCAAGATGAACACCCAGGCCGATCTGGAGCTCGTGCGGTCGCGGGCGGGCAAGATCTACTTCAGCCACTACCGCTTCCTGCCTCCCCAAGGGGTCGGCTGCAAGTCCATGGAACAATGTCTGAACGGCATGAACGGGACCGTGTGGAAAGGCATTTCGTGCAAATTCATGATCATGCCCGAAAAGGCGGGGAAGTGGGGCGCGAAGAACAACCTGTTCATCCTGCCCCCAGGCTCCAGCATCAACGGGGACATCATCCCCCAGCTGGAAATGGGGTCCCCCCCGTGCTGGAGTCGCACGAATCCCCTTCGCTTAGGCTCCTATTTGGACACGGCGAACAAGACGCGTATCGATGCGTACAACAAGGAATGCTATTCCAATAAAAAGAAGGCCATTTTCGAGATCACGGTCACCAGTCAATTTTACGAAGAATTTAACTACAGCGTGCCCGTCACCAAGACCGATGCCAAAGGGACCAAGAAAACCATTATTTTGAACAAGGAAATGATCCGCATGTTCACCACGTTGCGCAACTTGGAATACTGCATCCTCCGATTCCTGATCCACATGTACGTCATGGCGGGCACCACGGCAGGGACGGACCCGTATTTAATCGTGCCGGAGGGCGCCGTGCTCCACGGCACGAGTCCTCTGCACGACACGATCAACGAGGCGCTCAAGAAAAACTTCCCCGCCTTTCAAGCCAAGGCCCCCATTCTGCGCTCTTGGCGAGATTTGGCCACGTTGGAAGACTACTTGGGCCTGCTGCACAATCTGGTGCTGGAGGTGGGGCAGACCAAAACGGCCTTCTCGACGCCCATCTTCCGGGCGGACAAGGACACACGTAAAGCCGTGCCCTGGAGCTTGGACGGAAAGGAGTTTGAGCAGAACAACCAGATGCTCACCTCGCATCGTAGCGTGTTCCGACACTCGGGGGAAAACGAAGCCTTACCTGTCCACATTGCGATCCACCCGGAGCTCGTCGCGGAAGCCCAGGAGCCCCAGCAGGACCCGTTGACCAAACTCGATTTGGGAGGGAACTTCTACAACCCCGTCAAGATCTCCGTCATCGACGAAGCGATCTTCGACACGTGGGAATTGGATCCCGGGTTCGCCATCCCGACAGGGACGATCATGTTCAACGTGTTCAAACTCAAGTTTCAGTGCAACGGGAAGAAGGCGGCGCTCCACACCAAGTGGGAATCGTCCTGCATTTGCGCCGACACGCAGGTGCGAATCAGAGACAAGGCGTTGGAAGACGTGCAAATGGGAAAGCAGTTCAAGGCCAAGAACCTGCTCGTGCACAACTACAAGGCCGCCGTGGACCTCGCGTCCAAGAAGTACAAACAGCAACTCGCCTTGGAAGCGGCCCAATTTCAGCAAATGCAGGCCCAGGGCCAAGGCCAAATTCAAGGCCAGCTCCTACAAGGTCAAGTGCAGGGTCGCTTGACGGATGGAGGCGCGCCTCAAACTCAAACCCAACCCCAAAAACCAGCTTTCGTCAGCCCCAATGGCGCCGTCTCCATCCAAGTGGTGGGCAAATAAGCCTCGTTCTATTCTATCTTTATCTTTACGTTTCACTTTATTCGTTTTATTCATATCGACTTTCTATACATTTACACGTTCTTCTTATCTAAAAGCGTTTTCAGGCGATAGACGAGCTGTTTGGGCCGTTTGTTTTGCTTTTCCTTGTTCTGGTAATGAAAGATGAAGGACACGGCCCAAGAGACCCCAAAGCTGAGGACGACCAAAAATCCGTACATCACCTTTTCCCAAGCCCCCGGCACAAAATAAAAGTCGAGGGCGATCGCATTCGTATAGTTGTACACGCTAAACACCAAAATCCACGCCGAAAAAATGAGCACATCATGATGTTCTAGCACTATTTTGTTCCAATAGCCACAGGGAGATGCAACCTTTGAAGTTAAGATGTCCTCTTCGTCCTCGTCTTCTTGCAAAAGCGAGTTTTCGTCTGCGTCGTAAAGCGTTTGCACGTTGCCGATCGCTAACACCTCCTTTTCCTTTTCTTTTGTCTCGGACTCCTCTTCTCCTTCTCCGTCCCCGACGAGGACGGTTCCCATCTGCTGCTTCCGCTTTTCCCTTCTTAACCGCTTGCGTTCCGTCTCCGCTAAATACTTGTGGCGCAGACGGATGACGCACAGGGTGAAAATGATGGTGGAAAAGAGGATGAGGAAAAACGAAAACCAGAGGTACTCCACCACTCTAGAATCGGTGGGCCCATAAATGGATTGAAGAGTCCAGTAGATAAAATTCTGGATGGCGTTGCCGTAAACACCTGAAAGCACCACGATGAAGCCCGTGAACGCGTCCACGCCAGCAGCGATGACCTTTTCGTACCACGTCATGGGAATCGGCAGCTCGTACGCGACCCATTCCGGCTGGACCCCGGATTCCAATTTCAGATTGAGGGCGGACATGTTGTCTGTCTTTTTATTGCTGTCTGTCCTTCTCCTTTCTCTTTTCTTTTTGCCAGAGGGAGAAGAAAGAATCCCGTAAATAGAAGACCCATGTCGCTTTTAACCTCCAAGTCTCGTCTGGACTCCGAGAATCCCTATAGATTTACGGAAGACACCTCCTATCCCTACGACCCCTATAACCACCCGTCCCACTTTGTCTCGACGATTGGCCGCATGCCTACGGCGGCAGACACGCCTTTGAAGAAAGACCCTTCTCCCTCTTCAAAACCCTTACCAGGTCTCCCCGGCTTGGAGCCCCCGCCCCAAGACGACCCCGACGAGTCCACGACCGCCATGAGCGTGATTCACGCGTTCATGGGGGTCCTCTATTTGGCCATGGTGGGTCTTTGCGTGTTTGCCGCGTTCACGATTACGAACGACTCGGTCTTGGCCGTGACCGATTACAGCTGGTTCCTCATCCACCTCGTCTTCGCCGTCTGTTTCGGCGGCCTGCTGTTCGGCTACCTCTTTTACTTCTTCAAGAACCAGGACGTGTTTACGCACGCCGTCATCCGGGTGAGGGCTTGGCGCGCGATCCAGACCCTGTTATTCGCCACCTCCATGTTTTCCCTCTTCACACTCATCAACGCCTACCTGTGGCAGATCAGCAACGCAGCTCAAAATCACGACAACTTGAAAGAGACGATCCACGTCCTCTACTTCTTTTTCGTGATCCTGTTCGGGATCAAGTTTATGGACGTCTTTTTGTTCGATTTAGCGGCTATTAAAATCACATAGTATATTATACATTTTTTTATCTAGTCCCGATGAATCGTACGCTGCTGTTGAGCATGAGACGTGTGTAGAGATCGGCTGTATAATGACGCCTGTCGTCGGTCTTCTCGCCGCTGAGTCAAGCAATAACACAATAGCATGCACGAGACGGTTAAAAGAAAAAACGAGAGGGGCACAATGAGGTAGTGGCGCGTCAGGAACCACCACACGTAGCCCGAATAGTACGCCATCGTATCGTCCTTGTCGTCGGACCAGTATTGGGACCTGAACCCCATAGAAGAGGAGAAGAATAACGCAAATACAAATACAAAGATGCCTGCGAAGCGCCCTCCGTTTATTCGCTTATTTCGCGTCGGGACTTGGGGGCGGATTGTAGCTGGGCGACGTGGGCGCATAGACGATTTCCTTCTCGCCCTCTGCGTCCACGGGTTCGGTGGGAACCACGACGGGGGGAGGCGCTTTGAGGCCCGCTCTGGCCTGCTTCGTCTGATGCGTGAACAGGGCGATCATCTCGTTCACGGGCGGCAGGCCAAACCGGTTCTGCAAATGGAGGTCGAAGTCGGCCATCGTGATGGGCCGGATGTGGGCCAAGGCCCCCGTGTAGAGCGTCCCGTGCGTATTGCTGTCTTTCTTGTCCAGCCTCAATTGAACGAGGGTGGGTTCATCGATCCCCGCTTTCGCGTCTTCGGCGGAGGGAAAGTACACTTCGCCCACCACTTGGGACTTGTTGTCGACCAAGTGCGCCTTCAGACGTTCCTGCACGTCTTTGTTGAGGGGCCTCGTGATCCCTTGAAATTGCTTGTACTTTCTCGCGTGGGGGTGGTAGCACGGCACTTCCAGCAAGTGGGTTTCGATGTTCACCGTGGACACGAAGAAGGGGTAAAAGGGCAATGCGTCGTCCATTTTGGAGAGCAGGAGCTTGCGCTCCACGTCGGGAATGAACACGCCTTCGGCGGTGGGGAGCATGATCACGAGGTCGTCCGTCTTTTTATTCTTCCATTTATAGTGGATGCCGTTGTGCTGGAAAATGAGCCCGTCGTTTTCCACGTGGTCCATCATCGCTTTGGCCAGGCCCCCGCGCCCGATTTGCTCGATCGATTTGCAGCGCACCTCGAACACGTCGCCATTCTTGTTTTCCACGTTCCTGATCTCGGGGTTTATGAACGACGTTTCGAGCCATTTGGTGAAAATTTCGAGGCGGTGGTTGTACCCGCCCTTCAGGAACAGGCTTTTGTCGACGCTGGAAGCGGACCAATCGTCCAAGGCCTCCAGGGCCATGGACTTGAAGCAGCCGTGGCCTATGAACTCAATGTCGGCGACCTGCATCACGTAGCGCGACCCTTTGGGCTTGTCGGGCCTCGGGAAAATCATGATGTCGCCCGAAATGATGCACTCTTTGGTCCCTTGTTTGAGCATGGGCGGCATCAGGAGACACCGATTCCCCACTTCTAGAAAGAGGACTCTTGTCGCGTACGGCGTGAAGCGCACCTTGGCGGCGATTCCGTTCGACTTTTTGGAGACCGTGTCTTTGGGTCCGATCACGTATTTCAACACGTGGAGCGTGAGCTCGGGGCACTTGGCCCCCGGCAAGATTTGCTCGTGGGAGCCGTGTTCGTTCAAGAACGTCACGTAGGGCCACATGTGGGGCATCACCGCCTCCTGCTCCGGCTTCAAAGGCAGGTGGGTGAACGACCGTTTCGTTTTCTTGGGGCCTTCTTTGAGCCCTTGGACCGCCGCGCCCAAACTCTGAATCGCTTGGACCAAGTAGGCGTTGAACGAGGACGTGGTCACGCCCTGATGGGGGGCCATGTGCAACATGGGCAATTGCTGGAGTTGTTGAAAGGGAGGCTGAAAAGAGCCCATCGGGGGTCCCATCGGGGGCCCCATGGCGTACGGATGTGGGGGATAGGGCGATCCTTGGGTCGTGGACGTCGGCACGGGCGGCGCGGCTTCTTGGCGCGGACTCGGGGCCCGGGTAGGATGGGTAGGCTCTGCGGGTCGCGCCTTGTTGCCCAGCTTGGGGAGCGTTTGGGCGTTGGACTCGGGCGGAGGAGGGAAGGCCGTTTGCACGGGCTGTTTGGGCGCGTCTCCGCCAGAGGGATTGGGGGGGGGCGCGAATTGCAAAGCGGCCTCCGCCCGCACGCCTCTCGGGTCGTACACTTTGGGCGTCGGGTTCACAGCTTGCGCTTGCGCTTGCGCTTGTGGCATGTCGATCGCGTCCGCCGCCTTCTGCTCCTTCAATTTTTCCTTTTCCTTCGCCTTTAGGGGCGCGGCGCCCGTGAAGAACGGGACCACGGCGGCCGTCACCACCTTTTTGGACGAGGCGAAGGCGTCGATGTTTTCCACGTCGGCGAGGGAGCTTTCCACGTTCTCCCCGTCTTCGTCCGCTTTTTCCTTTTCTTTCTCTTTGGACGGTTTCGCCGCGGCCTTTTTGGGGGGAGGAGGTGTTTTGGTCTTGGCTGCCGTGGCTTTCGCTTTCGCGGGGGGACCCACGTTGGGTTTCGTTTTCTTCTTCGGTTTGGAAGAGGACTCGGACCCAGACCCCGAGCCCGATTCTGAATCCGAGGTCGATCCTCCCGAGTCCGACTGGGATTCGGAGCCTGATTCGGCCGTGTCGGAGCCGTCCGCACTGGCATCCGCGTCCGATTCCTCTTCCTCCGAGTCCTCATCGTCGCTGTCCTCGTCGTCGGACCCGTCCATCGGATTCGACCCTCGTTTCCCCCCACCTTTCACCATCCCCCCCGAATCGTCCCCCGAATCCGACGCGGAGTCGGAGTCCGACGAGGCTTTCTTTTGTTTTTTGGGCGGCGGTTTTTTGGGGGCGGGCTTGGCGGTCCCTTTCGCGGCCGCTTTAGGCGTGTCTTTCTCTTTTAGAGTCACGTTGGCCAAGGCCTTTTCCACTTTTTTTACGGGGGTCTTTTTTTTATCATCACTGCTTTCGCTGCTGCTTTCGCCGCCGCTCTCGCTGCCGCTCTCGCTGTCCGTGGAGGAGGCGGGACTGTCGGGCTTCGGGCGCTTGGCCCCTGCCTTGGTCTCGACAGGAATAGACACAGGAGGTGGAACGGGCTTGGATTTCGTGGGGGCCACGAAGGACATGGGCTCATGTTCGTCGTCGGAGGCAGACATGGGAAAAGAACGTGAAAATGAATAAAAGGGAATTTAGAGGCGAACAAAAATGAAGAACTAGGGCGAACAAAGGGGATGCGCTCGAGGACTTCTTTTTTTTCCTTTTTCAGGTCATTCGTGACTCTACAATACGATACGAAGAAAAAAGAAACTAGAGCTACCTCTTCAAAACCATTCTAGATGTTTCAATAAATCCGAGGTGCCCTCCGGGGGCTCGATCTTGACTTTCTTGGCGGATTCCTGGACGACTTGGTGGGGGGGTCCTTTCGCGACTTCCAGCTTGATCTTTTTTTCTTGGGGCGCCGACTCCACGGGCTGCAGAAGGGGGATCGACGCTTTCAAGGGCTTTACGGGCGTCGATTGGGACCGATGGAGGGGAGACGAGGAAGAAGACGTGGACGCTTTCGCTTTAACAGGTGCGTCAAAGTAGGACAGGACGGAGGGGGGCACGCTGGGCCCGTAATACGACGTCCACGTGTCGCGCTCGTCCTGGCTCACGGGCACGTAGCGATTCTCCAGGTCCTCGGCCAGGTCGAGCTCCCGCTTCTCCACCATGTTTTTGAGCACGCTGTAGAGGCGCGTCTTCAAGATGTTGTAGCTCGACTTGCTCAGGAACCAGAAGTAGTGCTTGACCCGGTCGGCCATGTAGTTCTTTTCAAAGTTCTTGCACAGGTCCGACATGTGGGCCTTTTCGGGGGACGAGAATCGGGGGTCGACGCACCGCTTCATCGCGAGCCAGAACACGACGACCATGGTCGTGTTCCAAATAGGCACCAGATTGAGGCGAAAGGACCGCTGGTGCAGATCGTGGCGCGGGATTTTCTTGGAGCTGTCGTCCGACGCGATTGAGACGAGGGGCACGACGGGCTGGAACCAGTCCTTCCTATAAAGAGCGACGACGAGCGCCTTCGCGTCCTTAAAGAGGCGGTAGTAGGCCGGCAGTTCCGTCACGGTTCTAGTCACCATGGCGGGATCGGGGTGCGCCAGCATCTGCATGTCCCACATCTTGGGCTCTTTCAACGAGTCCCAGGCGCCCCGGTCGCGCATTTGATCGATCAAATGCATGCACATCTGGGCCTGGAGGAGCGACGTGAACGTGCCGAACATGGAGGGGAAACATGTGTGCATGAACTTCCACTGCAAATTCATGTCGTCCCGCTCCGTCGGGTCCTTTTCCTCGTAGAATTTGGAGAACTCGACGTGTTTGGAGGTCTCTTTGTCCGCGTCGCTGAAGACGACGTTAAAGTCGTACGGGGTCAAGGCCTTGCCCCCGCAGCAGTACGTGGCCATGAACAGGGCCAAGTGGTAGTACGAGGCGCTCATCAAATTGTGCTTGGTGAGGACGGACATGCGGCTGTAGAAATCGGGGTTCGTTTCCTTGGGGAGAAAGCGGAAGCACGTCTCCCGAAATTTGACGGTGTACTGCGGCGTCCAGAAGAACGCGGACGCCAGATAGTGGATGCGCGCCTCGAATTGGTGGTAGTACTGGTGCAAGATGTGCTTCTGATTGGCGACGACGACCGCCCGGTTCAGATAGTCGGACTCTTTTCCGTGACTGCCTACAGAGAGGGAGGGGTGGCTCGACCGCTCCTCCGTGTCGTCAGAGGAAGAGACAGGCTTGTCACCAGACGTTTTGGCACCGGTCAGGGTCCGCTTCTTCGACTTCTTGGGCTCTTGGGTCAGATAGCCCCCGAAATTGGGAAAGCTGACCACCGTGGCCATGTACGGCTTCTCGAAGCCTGAAATGGGCGTCGGGCTGGGGGTGGGGACGACGCTTTCGGGCGAGACGACCTTCGCCTGTTTCTTCTCGTTCTTTTCGTGTCGGGTTGCCTCCCTCTCCTTCGTCTTAAGCGTCTCGATCGATTTAAAGATGGACGAGAGGGGGGCCAGTCCTTCTGAAGGTGTTTGAACCGTGGGTTTGGGGCGTTTGTCCTTGTCGACGCCTTTGGGCATGAGCATGCGGGGATTGATGTCCGCCTTTTTAAACACGGGCTTCGTCTGCTGGCTGGGAATGAAGACGAGGGGGTCGTGGCTGTAGCCTTTCAAGTGCTGATTGGAGCCCATTTCGTCCCCCAAGTCCTCGTGCAGATTCAAATAGGGCCCCAGGTTCATGAGATCGGGCTGAAAGGAAGAGGTGTACGAAGACGTGGGGTTTTGGGGAGGAGGGGGAGGGGGCGCTGGCGGCCCGTGGAAGTCCAGCATGTTGTAGTACGAGTGAAACCCGAAAGAGGAGTCGGCATCCATGGCGCAAAAAAATGAAAATGTGAAAAAGCGGGGGGCTCGAAAACGCCGACTCGGGGCCGGAAAAGGGAAAATAGGGACTCTGGACTTTGAAAGGCCGAGTCATTTAAAAAATGGAAAAAAGTGAAAAACCCAAAAAGCCGGATTGTCTCGCCTCGTCGTTTTACATTTCATTCTTTCCACGCTTACACGATGACCTCCCTCCCTCTAAGCCACCCCTTACAGCAAGCGTCGTGTCCCAACTGCCAGCTCTTGCACTATGCGTATCCCGACCTCCCTCTCTCTACAGGATGCCAAGACCTTTTATGGAGACGTAAAATAGCTAGATGCAAGAACTATCTAGATGAAGTGGCAGCCGCCATGAATCCTACCCTTGAAAAACCGCTGGCGTTTCTGCGTTTTTTCAGATATGTGATTTCCATGGACCGAGTGGGCGTAGAAAATATGGGCGAACCACGTAAATGGACGGACCGACAGAGTAAGATGGACGAAAAACTCCAAGCATGGACTTTATCTAACCTGGACCTCTGTCGAGAGCACCATGAAGCCCAAAATAAACAACGAGAAAGGTTAGAGAAGTGGGCCTCGGACGTCAGTTATAATAGACATCGATTTTTACGGAAACATCCCCATTTACAAGATTCCCTTTGTCCAGACCAATTGGACCGTCTTTCCGACACGATCGTAGAGCTAAAACCCAAATCGGTTCAAGGAGCTATCTATAAACGCGTAGAAATAGAAATGGAGCCCGAAAGTCGATTGTAACGAATTTTCCTATTTGAAAAAGGCGAAAAGAGTTGTTCCTATTAATTCCCTAGATCGATTTAGTTCATTTTATATTTTAATTAAATACATTCTCTCCCTTTCCTCCTCTTCATGTCCAGTTTTGCCAAAAGCCACATGCACCGGACCCTGTTATCTCATCGAGACGGGTTCACGTTGGGCGTTCCCTACGATTTTACAAAGGTGCCTTCCCTGTTATCCGATCGAGAAGGGAACACGTTGAGCGTTCCCTACGATTTTATCAAGGTGCCTTACGACCATGAGCAGTCTTGCGTCGATTGCATCGATTGCGCTCTCTATAAGGTCGCCTTTCCAGACATGGACGCGACGAAAGGCTGCAAGCAGCTCCTATGGCTTAAGAAGATTGCCAGGTGCAAAAAGACGATCGAGCGTGTCCAAAAAGAATCATGTGTATCAAAAACTATGAAAAAAGAGTATGGTGCCAAAACAAGCGTAAGCTGACGCGAACGATACACGGTAAGTAAAATATCGGATTTTTCAACCCTCTTGTTAGGCAGTAACCTTCCATCCGTTAAGTAAAATTTATTAATTTATCTAGATAGTTAATCAATTAATAATATAAGAGGGTTTAGATTTCAATTTATCGCCCATTTGTTCATACGTCAACTCCCACCCCCGAAACATTCCACACAAGCGCTTGAAAGGTTCGTGATTATGCACGTAGAGGTCATGTTCAGACCCATGTTCTAAACGAATCTGCTTACACGTATAAAGAGTCCGATTGATGTCATCACGATTATCAGCGTCATGAACTTTGGAATCCAGTAACGTTTGGAGTTGCGTACACATGTTAGTCAGGGTGCCGTGCCACGAATACGAGTGGATCGTAATGCTGTCAGAGGCTACTGAAAATTGACTTGGATTGGAGAGGTGTTCCTTCACTTCCTGTAACTCTATTTTTAAAAGCGTGATCTGTGCATGAAGCTGTTCATATGAAGGGTCCTTCTTGATCTCATGGTCTCCGTATGGATTTGTGGCTGTCGTTAAAAGAGATTTTATTTTGGGCACATCAATGGTCAATGTATAATGGAACCCGTCACAGTCCAGCTCCTTCTTCGTAAAATGGACGACCTTGGCTTTCTTAAAGAGGAGAATGTAAGTCGTGGTCCCGCTTCCACTAGTCACGACGAATTCAAGGTGGTCACTCCCTATCGGGTACTTCAACGCGTACAGGGTAAATTGTAAAGACTTGTCGGACGGGGTCAACGTGGACACGTCGAACCCCATCAATTCAAATAACTGGAGCACGTGGGGTTTTGGGAGGACACACCCTAGGGGAACGAGGGTGGACGAAAGGGAGGAAGGCAAAGACATGAGACAATGCGAATTGTGATAAAAAGGGCGACACGAGACAACCGGTATTACGTCCCTTTTTTCCTTTTTCCTCTTGAACGGGTTTTATATTTTTTGTTTCGTACACATCCTCACTTAGAATCCTAGTTCAACGCGTTCATTAGGTTGAAGAATCAAGGTAAACGACTCGGGAGGTCCGTGGCCTTGAGCTATACGTAGGGCCCTCATGTCCTCCCATCAGTTAAAATTCATTAATTGATGAACGTATTTATAGTTAACTAATAATACAAGAAGATTTATACCTAAATTTATCGCACATTTGGAAGGGGGGAAAACGGGGAGGGTGAAACGGACAAAGACGCGATACATCTATTTGAATTGGGAAACATAGATATAAAGACATAGAGACAAACGCGTGTGAAAAGGGAACATAAATTGTTAAAACGCGCAACGCGGTGTTATCCGTTAAGAGGACCAGCCAGATACCCATAGATATTGTCCTGAAAGGTTACATCGCCTGTACGAAGAGTCTCGGTGTAGACACGTGTAATGGGTCCAATGTTTTGATTCGATCCATCTTCGTTGTACACAGAGAAGGATTTTCCATCTACAAAATAATCAACCGTATTTATATAAGGAGGGTAAAACGTGGCATTCACATACATGGATCCACCGTCGATAAAATCTAAGGTCGACCCCGCCCCTTCATAGCCTGTGAGTACACCTCCACTGGCTCGGATATCACTATCTATCACATAGGCACTGGATCCGTCGTCGGGCTGGTAAGTGCCGGAAGCCTGTAATTGAAAGAAAACTTGATTTCGAGATGCCGGAACAAGGGGGCGAGGGGATTGGGTGAAGAAATCATACGAATCGCATTTGAGATTGGGGATAAAGTAACAAGGGAATGGAAATCCGTCGAAGAGTTTAAAGATAGTACCCGTGTCGTCGGTCGTGACCATCACGAATACTTCGTCTTCGTCTCCATTTTGAATTTGGTTGAAAACAATGGCCCCATCGGTTGCACTAGGACTCGAAGGAAACACCATGGACCCGATATATTCAGCATACGCAGGATCTCTGAGCTCTTCCATCACTTCATGACTCAGAATATCCGGAAACGAGTTTTCTGAATATAAATTGGGGGTCCCTACCGGGACACTGACCGTCATACCTGGATTTGAAGTCAATGCGGCTAAGAAGGCTAGAGAGTTGGGTTTCGACATTATCACACCCACGATATTCGTCGTGGCATGCGCCCCGCCACCCGATAAAACATCGCCTCCGTATCCTACAGCAATGATATAGCCGACGGCCCCATGAGATTCACATAATTGAAGCGTGCGCGTAAAAAACGTCAGGGTAATACCACTTGAAATGGGGCGATAGAGAAGACACAGCTTTCCAGCCACCAATGATAAATTGGGATCGGGACTGACGGGGTCCACTATCATGATCTGCTGAACTCCAAGATTGGTCCAGGGAAAAGGAGTTAGCGGAGGAGTCGTCTGTGCACCTCCCACAATGTAAGCTGGTAAATTGGTGACGCCCACGACATTTGTATTCACCATTGTCGCGTGTCCAGACGAGGCAGTGGGTTGTGCAATATAGGGTTGTGTCAACGGTAGGTTGGGAAGCGTAATGACATTGCCTAAATCATTGGTCCATGAGGCCGCCAAATAATCGCTAACAAGGGGACCGGTATACGGATTAAAATTATTGGCAGTGTTGAACGCACCTGAATAAGCCCCTATAGTCCCTATAGACTGGAAGTTCCACTGAGCTGTTTGAGTGACAAAGTAGGGAGTCCATGTTCCGTCGTACGTGGGTTGGTCGGAATCTTGATAAATGGTCCAATTACCAACAAATTTGACTTTGATGTTCCATAAAGGCGTGTAATATCGCTTAATGTTTCTCTCCAAAATAGGAAGCGTTTCTGCAACGAACGCAGGTGAAAGAAGACTGGGTGCAAAATTGACTATTCCGAACCGCATGGTCAGAATGCCATCCTCTGGATCCACGAAAAAAGTCGAACTTTCCTGTGCCACAGTTTTATCGAAGTTTACATTTGATGCACCCACAAACTGTTGCGTAAAGGTTAACACCGTCGGTGAAACGGAGGTTCCTCCGGCCGTCACCGCTTGAGCAATAGGATCATAGGTCCACCCCCAAGCGGCGTAGTCGTAAATACTTCCATACAGAGAAAGACGAATCGCCTGACTCGCGTCCAACGGCCCCCTTTCGACGTAGCCTAGTTGTAAATCACTGACACTTTTTCCTGCCAGAGACGCATCTCCGGTATTGACTTGATACATGGCCAATTGCGTTCCTTTCCAGGGCGTAAAAGGGGCAATCGAATTCCCCAAATAGTCGTAGATCCCACGCACGTCGAAGGGAATAAAGTAGGCTGGAAAAGCAAAATTTGGCATGGAGTATCCGGCGAAGGTGACGATGTTGTCGAGACCTCGAGAAAAGGGGGCGACGATGTCTTTCTGATAAATGACGGTGGCTTTGAACTGAATATCGGTCTGGGCGATGTTTCTACCAAGAGGATCTCCTGATAAAATATAGTTGACTTTTGTGGGGTTTATGAGAACCGCCATGATTTCACTGGCCAATGTGTGGGCAAGCGTTTGCTTAAAAGTCGTAGGTCCGTCTCCATTTTGTTGATTTGAGAGAACCCGAGCTTGGATCCCGTTACCGGAACTTTCCGACCCGGCCGGGATGATAATGAACGGAAATCCCATCGGATGAATTCCCAATGCCCACCCAATTGTTTGGTTTAGATAAAAGGTAGGTGTTTTACCCATATCAATCGTGCCACTCACACACCCATGAACGGCGGTGGTGAAATTGTTTGCCACGTTATTGGCATTAAATTCATTTACCAACCAGATGGGAATATATTTATTGTTCGTGGGCATATCGGGTGCAATGACACGATTAAAAGATGCATGAGCCAGGACGTGTAACGCTTCAAGACTGTCCACACTAGGTGGGGTAAATAGTTGGATATCGACCTTGAGTCTCCAGGTCAAGAAGACGACGTCGTTGATATACGCTTGAACCTTGCTGACAATATCTACCATATCCAATGGCGCAAAATCGGTCGTGTCAAAATTTTTGACAATGAATTTCCATGTTTTTTGATTATTCTGGACGACTTCCCACGGATACGCAGAGATCATCGGGGTCGAGGTCGGTGACGTAGCCGCCGAGTCTGTTTGTATGGTTCCCACTGACGTTTTAAGATCCTGAAGCGACGCTAATATGTCACCCTGGTCATTCAGGATAGCGGAATATTTGGAGTCCGTATTGTCCACTTGTACCAATGTGGCAATACATAGCCCAAGGATTGTAAACAGCACCGCTATGGACACGGCTTTGATCGAGTCCCACAAAGAGAAAGGACGGGCCATGGTACTTGGATACTCATTGAAAGGCAGAGGCTGATAAGGTTGATAAGACATGGTTAAAAAAGAAATGGAAATGGAAATGGGGGGGGAAGGGGGAACGGGTAATAAAAAACTCAATGTGTCGTTTATGGTACAATGATCATCGAGACCGTTTTTGTTTGTGTTCCCTCACTCATGGTCACGAGGTCCTATAAATAGGGTAAACGACTCGGGAGCTCCGTGGCCTTGAGCTATACGTAAGGCTCTCACGTACGCTTCCACACAAGTAGAGGAGCAGTGGTGCTCACATGGTTGAGGCATGTGTCGGGGACAGCCTGCGACAATGCAGGCATGACATCCATGAGGCCCCAAATCACAGGTGTGCTCAAAGGTCCATCGACATTGCGTACAGACATAGGAGGTAGAGGGAGGTTGATCAGGCTCGATCGCGTCTCCCATCTTTTAAAGAAGGGTTCGAAGAGGGGACAGAGGAAATAAGAGATACGACTTCGTTTTCTATTTCATGTATGTCTCCGTCCCCCAAACCGAATATCCGCCTCCTTTTAGTCGCGATCCCTCTCCCTTCGGGACGGCGGGCCTCCACAGGCTTTTGATAGGCTTGTGCATCGTCGCTCTTTGGATCTTGACGCTAGGGTTCAATTGGGTGGAAGACGAGACGGAAATGGGGCGCTTGTATGCCCTGTCCTGGACCCATCAGTGCACGTTTGCGGGATGCTCGACCGTGTCCCCCCTTCAGGCCTGGGTGAAATACGAAACGGGGAACATCGAATATGCCCAGCCCCTGTGGCAAGGCACGTACTTTGGGCTCTTTCGGTTCACGAGTTTAGCCGCTTTGGTGCTTTACCTCCTTGCGTGGATCTGGAACCTCCATGGCGGGCTGTATTTTTTAGCCAATTGGCTTTATGGGTTCTCCCTAGCCCTCTTTCTGCGCTTTTGGTACGGCTCGGTCGTCGGATGCGGCGACCCTGAGTCCTCTTTGACCCCCGTTTTTTGGAGCGTGTTGGGCGTGTGGCTTTTTCTCGCGGCGGACGCGCTCATACGCACAATAAGACATGCGTGCAACGAGTCCACGTACGTGTATACGTTGAATGGGTACTCGTATGCGCCTTCCCGATCCATGTGGCTCGGCTTCGGCCTAGGTCTCTATTACCTGTTTTTTCTGGGGATCACGATCCCTCTAGTCGTCTTGTCGATCGTCTGTCCCCCGGCGGCTATGGGGTCCATGTCCCAGGCCGCGCTTAACGAACGAGTGGAGGGCGACGTGACGCAGCCCAGCTTCTTGGTCAATGCGACCTCGTGGACGCCCTATACCGTGGCGTTTTTGGGGGACACGAACGTGGGCCCAGCGACAGGCATGCTATTTCAGAGGATTCGACCCTTCATCGACGCGCTCGTGCATGTGGGGGACATGGACTATTTCCCCAATCCGGACGCTTGGGAGGCGCAACTGGACCAGTTCTTTCCTCCCGACTTTCCCATTTTATGGGTCGCCGGCAACCACGAAATGCCCAGGTGGAGGGGCTACCAGACTCGGTTAAAGGCTCGATGGGCCCGGTCCGGCTTGGATACCCTATGTACAGGCATCGTGGGCGTCGAGCACCATTGCCACCTGCCCGGCCTGCACGTGATCCAGGGCACGCCCTCAGGCTCCCAGCTCAATTTCACCCAGTATTTGCTAGAGACGATCGCCCAGTTTCCCCAAGCGCCCCATTTCTGGACGGATCCGGAGGGGGAGTGGATCGTGTGTGCGTGGCACCACAACAACCAGCTTTTTCAACTCACCACCATCACAGATGACGTGCCCCTGTCGGTGTACGACACGTGTAGGACCCAGGGCGCCCTCACGATTGCCGGCCACGACCATCTGTATGAACGGACGAAAGTGCTGCAGCAATTCGGGCCTCCTGTCGTATCGACCAATGGTTTGAATAACGCGACCCACGTGCACCTGAAACCGGGAGAAACTATTCACGTCGTGAGTGGGGCCGGCGGCCATTCCATCTACGAGCCCGACCCCACTTTGTTGGCGCAGCCCTGGTGGCAGCTCGCGATAGGCCAATCGTCTAGACCCATGATCCACGCGGCCGCCTTAGTCTGCACGTTTCGGTGGCAGGGCCTGCCTAGTCAGGCGAGATGCCAAGAAATCGATGCGGACGGAACAATTTTGGACGAATTCATGATGTACAAGTAAAGAAACGCGGCGCTTCGGCGAAGCCCCTCTCTTTATTCCTCCTCCATGTCCAGCCATGTGACGCGTGTTTCAACCTACATACGCCCAAAAGGGGATGTGCCGATCTCGCATGGCTCAAAAAAATAACAAGATGCAAAAAGCAAATTGAAGAGGCCCCTGAAGCCTTTAAAAAATTGGAAGACTATCTCGTTCAGAAATTGGCGGATGGATATGCACGAGACCAGGCGGAGGACGCGAAACGACTATGGTTGTACATGGGACCCACCTGAAAAAGGCGAAATAAACCATTCGGTTATTCCAGGTCTTTCTATATTTATCACATCTTCACAATAAACCATACATAGATTCTATACAATATGGATCAAAAAACTACTTTCAACGAGACCGCTTTAAAAGCGTTGGAAGCCGAAAAGCACAGGTTAGCCTACGAATATGTCAGGGTCGTCCATTCGTCCAACATGTCTTACAAGCATCCCGACGCGCTTAAATTTTTTGCGGACGTGTTAAAATTGGGCGATACGTGTAAAGGGGATGGCGTCATGGACTATATTAAAGACCATGTGGAGGAAATGAACATAGACCCTAACAGAGTGTATGACAAAAGCGAACATTATCTTTCCTAGTCTAGATAAGATAACATAAACACCAAAACAACGACTCTGTCTTCGTTTTTAATCTTTCAAGGGCTCACTGGACGGCAACGGGTCGTAAAAGCACCCTCTACACGTAGCTCTATACATTTCCGTGCCTCCAATGACTTCAAGAGTCGTGTCTTTGTTCATACGCTTGGAAAAAGCCGCGTCTTTGCCGCATTTGCAAACGGCCGACAATTTATCTATTTTCTCTGCCAACGGCACCAGAGCCAACACATTTCCGAACGGCTTTCGTTCGAACGTGGAATCGAGGGCGGCGACCAAGACCACTTTCCCCTGATTGGCCCAAGCCTCACAAAAGTCGACTAGATCGGGGAAAAACTGGCCTTCATCGACCGCAATCACGTCCGCCAATTTCGTCTTCTCATCGTCTACGTCACTCAGCGAGGTTGCGTTGATGGCGGATTCAGACACCTTGTCGTGGGTGGTGACGCATTCCGCATCGTATCGCGTATCGTTTGTATATTTGATGACCACGCACTGTTTTTTGGCGTACATGTATCTTCGGACGCGACGTAGCAACTCTGACGTCTTCCCTGAAAACATCGGGCCTATAACGAGTTGAATTTCACCTTTAAAAGACATGTGGGACTAGAATAAATAGGGGAGAGAATGGAATAGATACTGTCGTATGTGTTTGATGAATCAATATAAAAACGAGTATGACTGTGTCGATTTTATTATTTTTCTAAATACTACGTTAATTAATTTTCTTTGAAAGATAAATCCTTTCTAAGGAGGGCGAGTAATGCATGATTGTCCTTCAAGTCCATATCTCTCGTGTAAAAATGATCCACTAACTTAAGTTCTTGTTTGGTGTCGACGTGGGAATGGGGCGCGTGACTTAGCCAAAGTTTGAACTCTTTTTCTTCCAACAGAGGGGTTATACTCATTTCTTTTTGAGAACAGTTCGCCCCCACATTAAAATCACCACAACAGATAATAGGACCTTCTACGTTCTTCAGCGTATAAATTAACGATCCCATAGCACCAAATTTAGCATGTGTATTGCAAAACGTAAAAAATACGTGGTCCTTTTCTTTCAAATACAACTTAATTCGTTGGATGTATTTGTCCGGCGAGTCCCCCTCGTACGCATCCACTTTCATGTATCCGCAGATACCGATTTTAGCAGGATCCAGGATGATGACCCCATAATCCACGCCATCGCCTTTCATGTTTGGAGCAGGAATCACTACGTATCCCTTCGCCTCGTCCAAAAGTCTGGCCAATACTTTAGGGGACACCTCTTGAAGAGCGACAATGGGGATTGCATGTTCCTTCAACATGGACATCACGAGTTTAACGATGGCCGTCGTTCTTTCGTCTTCGGTCATAAGGGTTAAGAAAGACCCATCGAGTCCCTGTTCCTTCATATATTTGGGTTTCATGTAAGCTTGATTCAATACATTGAAGCTTGCGATGGAGATGGTTTCAAAGTCCATGACGATTGGAAAATGGTCGGAAAAGAAATGAAAGACATGGGGAACGAATGTATCGGCAGGAGAAGGGATGGAAGACATAGAAGAATTGGAATAGTACGAGTTTACTAAAAACGGTAAGTATGCAATATAGGTCTTGGACGATTTAGGGAAAAGGCCGAAAAGGAAAAAAGGGAAAAAGAAAAAAAGAAAGGGGTCGTCCAATAGCTTCTATTGCCTTGACATTTTATTTCATTTTATTTAATTAAATCATTCGTTCTCATGGCAGATACGTTCGAGCGTACGAATGTAAGCAACGGCCAGGTCCACGAACATTATAGCATGTTTGCGACGTGTGGCTCCCTCTATCCATCCATCTATCAAGTTGAAACCTTGAGCAAGGAACGCCCCTTTCCAAATCCTTGTGTCCAACAGGACTATATTTATAAAATAGAGATCTTCGACAAGGACTTGAACCCCTTGGCGTCCCATCTATCCCGAAAAGATAGAAAAGTGAAAGGGATGCTTGCCCGTTACACCGAGATGGTGGACAAGAAACAAATTAAAAGCGTCACGTTGAGCGGATCTACGCTCACGATCCTGTTACATGAGAAAGACACTCCCTGTCATGTCGTAAAAATGGAATATAGCCATGACTCAACAAATCGAATATATGGATGGTCAGGATCCGACTATGACAGATATTATCAACAGGAATTGGAATTAAACCGTTATAGGTCCCATATTAAACAGATTGAAAGGGCGACCCTCTACGGGTTTTTACAAAATTTCTTTAATGACGAAAAAGAACATCACTATGTGCCCCCCTTAACTTTAAATCATAGGACAAAAGTCACGTCAAGAGATTTATTTGAACCGACCCACCCATCTATTGGGGCGGCCTCATGTTGGAGCGTCTGGGGCCAACAGGGACGAACAATCGTACAGAAAGAAGATATCAGAAAGCGCCAGCCGCCCAAGAAAATTCAAAAGCAACAAACACGTCTTTTTTCAAAACAAGTCGACAGACAGCCTAGACCCAAAGTAAAGAAACACCATTAGTGTATATGAATAAACTAAAAAATAAAATTAACAAGAAACCCCGATGGGAGCAGGAGGAGTGATTCCCATTTCAATGGCGAGTGTACGCACGACGGTATCTACATGACATGGGGACCACACGTCATAAAAATATTGAGTAGATTGCATCGTGGGATCATTTCGTCCATCGTGCCAAGCAAAACTAAGACCCCCTTGGACCGGATCAAACGCCATCGTGCTGTCGCCTCGATTATATAGATGACTCGAAGAGATAGAAAGTCGTCGGGAGAACGTCACACCCATGTCAAAGGAAACAACGAGAGTATAATAGAAATCTTGACTTGTGACGTCAGGCTGTTCATTACTAGCAGAGTAAAGGACTCCCCGCAGATTGTCGTAGACAAGACCATTTGCATTCAATAATCCATTTTCTCCCTGTCCACCACCGTTATTCGGTTGTGACGTGGTGGATAGCACCACCATACCACTATTATAAATAGTTTGAGGAGGCTCTACTAAAGTTGTTAGGAAGGCTCCAGGCGCTTTTTGCAAGAGGACTTGGGGCCCATAATTAGTGGCATCTGAACTGATGGCCCAATTATTTGAAAAAACACGACCTTGATCACTGATAGCAATAGTCGTCGATATACCGGCAGCTAGGTTCATGTATCCGGTAGGTGTCATTTGTTGTAAACTTCCAGCTGAACCAAGTCCTGTGATCGGTAGAAAGATAATCCATGGGACGCCGTCAAACGCCTGATCTATATACGCACTCCCCACTGCCCATAGACCATATCGCCCTGTTCCATCCGGTCCGACCGCTACAGCAAAGGCTCCACTATAAAAGAAGAAACTAGAGTGCGAAAAATCACCGTCTCCATTTGTAGATTGCCACGCGTTGTTACTGATCCAAGTTTGTGCATTGTCGGCACTTATAAGAACTTGAACTGTTTGACTCTCAAAGGCACTGGGTATCTTCGAGTACACCACACTATAAATAAAATTTCCGTATTGATCGGCGACCACGCCCCCAATATCGGATTCAAATCCAGTGGTCACACTTGGGAGAATGGGGGTAGGCGTACTCCAGGTGAGGCCTCCATCTATCGTCACACAAGACATAAATGTATTCGTGGATCCGGTCGCGCCTGGGGTACTTCCAGTATTCGGGACCACATTGAAATTCATCAACGTAAAAGTGACCACAATGACGTCTAGATCTGTACGGCTGATGGCGATAGTCGGTTCAATGCCAGTCAGATTGGACGTCGCCGTGAAAATACGGGTAGGAGAACCATTTACAAATTCTACCGTTCCATCTGTTTGAACGGTCCCTACCGCTGCAAAAATGTCCATAGCATTGTTGGTTTGATCCGTTTGCAGACCATTGGACGAGAAACTATAGACGACGAGTCCATCGTAAAAATCATTCTGTCCATCCGCGAGAGAGAATGCTTGGGCCTTCGATTCCGTAAACCCGACAATGTTTGTACTATCGGATTGTAGGATTCTATTGTTGATGAGTTGGTCCAATCCATCTTCTACTTTTCTCGCATACACGATATCTTGCGCGTCAAACGTATAATTACCTGCAGGCAGGACCATATAAATTACATTGGAGGCGGTGATCCACAGTTTCCCATACGTATCAATCGACACCGAGATACCGAGCCCATCGGGCGTGACCTGGGTGACAGTTTGAATTTGACCGGGACATAACGACTTGGGCAACGCACCACTTTGGGTCCTCACGCCCCCTTGTCCATTTATGTCAAATTGATATAGATTCAGAGGGGAGATTGCAGAGGTGATGGTAAAGGAAATAACAGGTAGGGACAATCGTATATGACTTGTACTTTGTTCCACCGAAACGGCTAGGGGGAAGGTAGGAAGTTGGGTAAGAGGCCAAAGCCCACCGTCGAGGTATTGGAGAGTAAAGGTGTGGATAGACGCAGTCACCGCCTCTGTGGGTGGACCGGAACTTTTTGTCGAGAAATAGCTGACAGTTTGACTGTTAATGGTATGACCACCCGCAGGAATTAAGACGCCGCCGGGTAAACTAATCACAAGACTTCCATCTACCTTGATCACGATCTCGAAGGCGGCAATGGGCAAAAAGGACGCAGCCGGTAGATTGAAATCGGTCACACTCGTGATGCCTCCATCATTTGTTGAAAGGGATAGCGTTGTAAGCTGGTTGGGGCTACAGGCCAACGACAGGGCAGACGACGAGAGTACCTTTAAAGTCCCCCCGCCGGAGGGGATTTGAAAATTGAATAGAGGAAATTGTAACACAACTTCATAATTGTTGGCAGTCAAACATTGTAAAGGAATATCAAAGTTAGCGTCAGGAACGACGGTAGAACTTGCATCCACTATCTGGAGAGTGGTCGAACGTGGCATAAAACTGGGCGGACCTCCGGACCCATTGCTATTAGATTGTCTACCCCATAAGATGGACGAAAAGACGAGCGCAAGGATGGCCGCAATGGAGGCCAAAAATAGAAATGTGTAGAAGAGCATTCGGGGCATGGAGACGGGCGCCCCTTGTCGTGGATCCCCTTGATAGGGGTAGCCACTTGATGAATCCTCCATCGCAGGGTGGACAGGCACGTAAAAATTGTCGGACATGAATTGGGACAGGTAAGGGAAAACGAAAATGGGGAAATAGAAAAGATACGCGTGCAGACGGGGACCTGTTCTATTCATATATTGTCCAGGCACCTACAACAGAAATTGGAAAGAACCTTTTTCAAGCAAGTCGACAGACAGCCTAGACCCAAAATGAGGAAACATCACTAAGTGTATAGTTTACGTACACGTGTTGACGCTATCGTCCCACGTCTTGCCCTGTTGATAGCAGGCTAAATACACACATAAATTACTAGTTGAAAACAAGAGCGTCCAAAACGTGGTGGAAGCCGTGTAGGGCGACATCGAAATCTGTCCCCCGATCGAATTGGCGGTCAGGTAGAGAGGTGTGGAGCCGTTCAAAGAGGAGGGTGTTTGAAAGAATTGAAGCGACTGGACGCCTTTCAACCTGGGGGTAGACGGAACGGCCGAGGTCTGGTTCGCCGACCACCAGACGGGCATGTGGCTTCTGAACGGCGGCGCCTGCCAAAAGAGGGGCAGATCCCCTGTATTGACCCACGTGTCCAAGGTCAGGTGCAGGACGTGGGCGTCCGCATTCAAGGTCGTGGTCGCGTTCGTCGTCAAGAATTGGCTGTACACTTTCCCGTTCGTGGGGAAAGGGAAGATGGGCTCTTCCAACAATTGGAGATAATGTCCTGGACTGGGCCAGTCAATGAACCTGGACCACTGATGCGCGTTGGAGTTCAGCTGTAAATTGGCGCAACTGGACGAATCGGCGGGATTGACGAAAAGCACGGACCCCAGGGTTTGACCATGCGTAAATCCTTGGGGCGTTAAAAGAAAGAGGAGGGACGCGGACGGATTCCACGTGACCATGTAGAAAGGCGGGGAGAAAGCCCCTTGGGAGGGATTCATGAAGCGCGTATTGTCGCTTTGAAAAGCGGATCGCTTGACGTCGGGGAGTTGGCTCAATGGGGGAAAGGAAATGGACGAGGGGTTGGAGGGAGGGACGGCCGACGGAAAAAGACATTGGCCCGGGCCTTGCGCCCCAGTCAGGGACCAAAAGCCCGTCAGAGTCATAAAAAAGAGAAAAAGGAAAAAAGACATGCGCCGAGAAAAGAGGGAACGAGGGGGAGAATAGAAAATCATTTCACCTTCCCCCTTTCTGTTATCTCACACATTGGCGAGTTATGTCGTCTTCCTCCAAAAGGTCTCGCGACTCCGATAGTAGCGACAGCGAGTCGTCTTCGGAGGATGAAAAGGAAGAGAAGAAAGAGAAGAAGGTGAAAGCGAAAGTAAAGGTCAAATCGAAGCCTGATGCGAAGCGATCCAAGTCGAAGGAACCCAAGGACAAAAAGAAGCGCAAAAAGGAAGAGGCGCCTTACGAAGACAGGAAAAACAAAAAGATCCGGAAGATCCAAAAGGTGGATGGATCCATCACCACGGACCGCCAAAAAGCGTACAACAAGATAACCCCTGTCGATTCCATTTTGACGAGGCCTGACACGTACATTGGAAGCACGGATATTTCGGAGGTGGATCGCTACGTCTACGACGCAAAAAAGAAATTATATATCATAAAAAAAGTCAAGTTTAGCGAAGGGCTCTTTAAGATAATCGATGAAATTCTGGTCAATGGGGCCGATAACAAACAGAGGGACAAGAAGAACGCCAAATTCTATACGGATAAGATCAGCTGCTCGATCGAGGTGAGCACGAACACGATCACGATTATGAATACGGGGGAAGGCATTCCCGTAGAAATCCACAAAAAGCACGACATCTACGTCCCCGAACTCATTTTCGGTCAGCTCCTCACTTCTTCCAACTACGACGATACGGTCGCCAGATTTACAGGCGGGAGAAATGGGTTTGGTTGTAAATTAACGAACATCTTCTCCCTGATCTTCACCGTCGAGACGGTCGACAGTCTTCTGGGCTTAAAGTACGTCCAGACGTGGCGCAACAACATGAAGGACATGGAGAAACCCATTATTACCCACGTGCCCAAAGGGTCCCAGCCCTATACCAAGGTCTCGTTTGTGCCCGATTTAAAGAGGTTCGAAATGAAATCTTTAAAAGAGACAGACATCATCCAAGTCATTGAAAAGCGGTTCATGGATTTGGGGGCGGTCTGCAATGGCGTCAGTGCCTCCAAGAACAGCGCCGAGGTGCATACAGAAGTGTTCTTCAACGAAAAAAGGGTCGATACCAAGACGTTTCAATCGTACGTGGCGAAGCACGTGGACCCGGACGCTATGCAAACGCTTATACAGAAGGCGCAGGCGAAAGGGCCTCCTGAAAAGGTCGACAAGAAAAAAGACAAGGCCAAAAACGCGGCGGCCAAAGCGAAGAGAGACGCGTCGGAAAGAGACGAGGAAGGGGACAAGATCAAGACGCCTCCTAAGCCTTCCAAGCCCTCGTCTCCCTTCCTCTACTTTAAAATCAATGATCGATGGGAGCTCGTGATCGTCCCTGCCAGCCACCTCTCCGCCAAGATGAAGGGCGAGCTCCGCCAAATCAGCTTCGTGAACGCGATCCACACGTCTAGAGGCGGGACGCATGTCGACTACATTTACGAGCAGCTGTGCTCGTTCATAGGCGACTACATGAAGAAGACCTTTGGCGTCAAGCTGGAGGAAGGCATGATCCGACAAAGCTTCCTCTTGGGCATTAACTGTTTGGTCGAGAACCCCAAGTTCGACACGCAAACCAAAACGTGCTTAAAAATGAAGAAGGAGGCCTTTGAGGGGGCCTGTGTCCTCAAGAAATCGGTCCTGGAAGACATCGTGACGCATCCCTCCCTGCTCCACCTATTACGGAGTCGGGGGATTATCGAACAAACAAAGGAACTCTTAAAATTCGGCGCCAAAGGCTCCAAGCAGCGCTCCATCACGGGCATTCCTAAATTGCAAGATGCCAATTTGGCCGGGTCTAAACACTCGGACCAGTGCGCCTTAATCTTGACGGAGGGGGACTCCGCTAAAGCGACTGCCGTAAACGCCATTTCCGTCTTGGGACGCGACAAGCACGGTGTCTACCCCTTGAAAGGCAAGATCATGAATGCCGTGAAGAAACTGGGCAGCTCTACGCTAGATTTGGACCCTGTGAAACTGCTTCAAAACAAGGAAATCTCCAAAGAGCTTTACGAAATCATCCAGATCATGGGCCTAAAAATGGGCAGAACCTATACGAACACCAAGGATTTACGATACGGAAAGATCTATATTATGACGGACAGGGATGTGGATGGCATCCACATTGCCTGTCTTATCATGGCGCTCTTCTACATCCTGTGGCCCAGTCTTTTCGAAATGGACAACTTCATCTTTGAATTCGTCACCCCTCTCGTCAAATGCAAACGAAAGGGGAAAGACACCCTGGAGTATTTTAACGAAGGGCTCTTTGACGACTGGTTCAAAGAGAATAGAAACAAGGGCTGGGAGGTCAAGTACTACAAAGGGCTCGCTGGACATACGAGGGCGGAAGTGAAGGGGTACTGCGCCAACATGAAGAAATATTTAAAGAAATACCAATGGTCCAAGCTCTCGAATGACGCGTTTCAGATGTTCTTTTCCAAAGATCGGGAACAGGATCGGAAGGATTGGCTCAACACCTTTCAAAAGGGAAACTACTTGGACATGCGCAAGACGGTCATCCGGTACGAGGATAAGATCCATAAAGACCTGATCCTCTTTGCGATCGACGCCTGCTTGCGGGCGATCCCGTCCGTCATGGACGGCCTCAAGCCCAGTCAAAGAAAGATCCTCTACTATTGCTTGGCTAAAAATGTGGTAAAGGATTTCAAGATCTCCCAACTCTCTGGCGCCGTGGCCGCGTTCACCATGTATAAGCATGGAGAGACCAGTTTGATCGAGGCGATCATTAAGATGACCCAGAACTACATAGGCTCCAATAACATCAACCTCTTATTCCCTTCTGGACAAACGGGCACGAGGGCGAAGGGGGGAGACGACACGGGACAAGCGAGATATGTCCACACGTTCTTGTCCGTCATTACCAAGTTCATTTTTAAGCCCGAAGACGCGCCCCTCCTCACGTATTTGGAGGAAGAGGGGCAGCTGGTCGAGCCTAAATGGTATTGCCCCATTATTCCCACCGTGCTTCTAAACGGGTGCGACGGCATGGGGGTAGGCTGGTCGACCACGATCCCCAACTATAACCCTAAAGACTTGATTGAAAACATACGCCTCTTGTTGGAAGCGGGGGCCCAAACGATGGAAGACGTGGAAAAGGTGACTTTAAAGCGGCTCATCCCTTGGTACATGGGCTTCGAAGGCCCTATTGAAGAAGTGGACGAAATGGGCGCCTTCACCAGCAAACACACGGGCCGATTCGTGACCAAAGGTATTTACAAGATTAGGGAGCCTACAGAGGAGGAAGACGACGTGGTAAACGTGGACGGCAAAGTGGTGGAAATCACGGAACTGCCCCTCAGTTTTGGCAGACAGAAGCACTGGACGGCCAATTACAAGGAGAAACTGGACGCCTTGAAAGCCGATGGCAAGCTCCACGATATCAAGGAATACCATACGGAGCTGTCCGTCCATTTCCAAGTCTTCTTTACGAAAGATCAATGGGTCCTCGTCCAAGGTAAAGGAGGATTCGACAAGTTTCTACCCTTAACATCGTATATCTCCACCTCCAACATGACCGCATTCGACTCTAAAGGCAAGATTCGGAATTACAAGACCCCGGACCTCATGTTGAAAGAATTCTTTGTGGAAAGACTCAAACTCTATGTCAAGCGCCGAGACTTTATTGTGAAACGCTTAAAACAGGAAGTCGAAGAATTGCAAAATGTGGTGCGATATATGAAAGCGATTAAGAACAAGGACATCGTCTTTGACGACGCCTTTACCAACCAATCCCTCAAAGAAAAATTGGTCAAAGACGGCTATTTAAGAAAGAACTGTAAGAAAGGCGCCGAGCCCAAATTGAGCGATTTCTCCTATCTTACGGATAAGAAGCACATTGACTGCACCAAAGAGAACGTGGACGCGTTAACGAAAAAAGCGGACGATAAAGTGGAGGAGTATACGCTGGCGGAGGCGACAACCGTGAAACAAATGTATTTGAAAGAACTGGATGCCTGCTTGAAAAAGTTTAATGAGTTGGAAGGCCAGCTTCAAGAAGAGAGAGTGGAAGAGCGAAAAAGCTCCAAGAAAAGAAAGGCGGAAACGAATAGTGACAGCGACGGCGACAGCGATAGCGACAGCGACACTGATGAAGAAGATAAAAAGCCCAAGAAAAAGAGGGAGAAGACGACCAAGAAGCGAACCAAGAAACCAACGCCCACCCCCAAAAAACCCGCGACTAAAAAACAGAAAAAGGTCTATGTCGACCTGTCCGATAGTGACTGATTATATTCATTTCTTCTCACTCATTTCATCATGGTCCAAATAAACTTCAACCTTGATTTTCGGACCGTTCCCCCTCTCTATGCGTACGCTGTGATCAGACTCCTTTTCAACGTGGTATCCACGTGCATTCCCTTTTTGATTCTTTGGGGCACCGGATACTTCTACGCAGAGCACCATAGGGCGGCCGCGTTTTGCTTCGCTGTAAGCAAAGCGATCCTGCTGGCTATCACCACGTCCACGGGGGACCCTCTCCTTCAGTTTCACGAAATGGACGTGTCGTATAAGCGGGACCCTAAAGCGTTCCGCGGGGTCGTGCCCGAATTCTTTATATGCGTATGTTCGAGCGCGATCTCCATGCAATTTATCGGGTTCCTATATACGAGAGCGAGGCTCTTTCCCGTCGCGACGGTTGCGTTTGATCCCCATGAAGACGCCACGTTCCTAGACCTTGTATGGTTCACGGTCTCCAGAGCCCTGATCGGCTATTTGTATGTGCGCTTGTCCAAGCTCTTTTACGCGGAGCCTTTGGCAGCGCGCTTGAAAGACGCCAAGATCGCCTCTCTCTTGACAGATATGGTCTTGTATGGGCTGTTTATTTTTTTTACGTTTGAATATTTTGGCGAGGGGGGCTTCAATCTATTGTATTGGGCGGGCGCCGGTCTTCACGGCGTTCCCCACCTCGACGGTCTTTCCTACGTCCTGCTTCACCTGTGTCCCTGTCTCCTTGCTAGCGCCCTCCTTGTTTGATCCCCATTCTAAAAGGAGTCGTTGTTTCGTATAGTCGTTTCTTTGTTGCTTGTCCAAGAGACCGTGCGCGGTTCTCAAATGTCTGTTTTTGCCGGCGATGTCTTTAAAGACGCGTTTACATCCTATAAACGTACACGGATACGGCTTTTCGTTCGTGTGACAGCGCGCATGGCTGTCCCTCTGCACCTTTTGCACAAACGTGCGACTGCATCCCGTACACGCGTAGTTCTTGATCCCTAGATGGGCGTTCAAATGGATTTCCAGAGGGCTGTGCTGGGGATAGTGTTTGGGCGGATGGCAGAACAGACACGTGTGCTGGGCATACGACGCCCTCGCAATCGTCTCCACGCACAGGGCGTCGCTCTTCCGTCTGTCGATGCGAGGCACTTTGGTCTCGTGTCCATTTTTGATGAGCTCGAACACGATTTTTAGCATGTTTAGCGCAATGATGTAGGCCGAATAGTCCTCTTTCGGAGGCAACATGACCTCGTCCTCTATCCCTTTGGGCGAGACCCTTGGTTTTTTCTCCTTTTTTTCTTGGCCTGCCTCGTCCACCTCGTCCAAACACGACAGGGAAAACGCACGCAAGCGCCCTATTTTTTGGGGCTCTTCAAGATGCAGTACCTGTTGGACCTCTTCCTCTTCCTTTTCTTCTTCCTGCATCGCGATCAGTCGATTCGTTTTGTAGCACGCGCTCTGGGGCAGGACGAGGGGCGACATGGGCGGGGACGTGTAAACAGGTCGAGGCGCCGCAAAGACCTCCAGCTTGAACCTCTTTCCGACTTGCTGGGTGCGTATCAGAGGCTGACTCGTCAGTCGTTTCTTGGTCGCGTTCAAGAAGTCGATCGAACCCGGGTTGAACGACACGACAGGGTATTGGGGAACGGGCAACCCTAGAGTGAAGGTGATCGTGGAGGGCACGCGTCCGTCTTGGGACGCGTACAAGGGAAAGTCGCTCGTGTGGAAATTGAGGTTCATGGCGGACATGGAAGGAGAATGAATAAATCAAACCATCCACCCAAAAAAACAAACGACTTGCGCCTTGTCCCTTTTTCAAAAAAAAGACGTGCCTATGAGCGAACAAGACGCAAAATTGTTGGATAAAATGAATGTATCTTTTTGCAGGACGACCCATTGTGGGTACTGTGGACGCACTTGTTATGCTAGAAAAAATAAGAACAAGGTCTATTGTCCCGGCTTTGGCTTGTGCAAGCCATGCGGCGGCACAGAGACTCTACAAAAGCCTAGAGACGTGATGGTGCTTTCCGAGCTCCAGGTCCATACGTTGGAGACGACCCCTAAAGTGTGGTCGTGCCCGGTCCATGGTCTACCTACGCCCTTTTAAATTTTTGGGGATGCGGCTCTTTGGTTTAGTCTTGTATTTTTCCTTGGTTTTATAGCGACCTTTGGCCGGCGCGGTCTTCAAGTCGTCCCACGTAACGGTAGTATTAGAATCGGACGCGGTACCATAGAATTGATGGATCATGTCCACCGCTTCATTCAAGGAGATGGAATGAGTGGTGGGGGTATCCATGGAGGAAGAGGAGGAAATAATAGTTTATACAATTGAATGCTTTAACGATTTAGAGCACGCGCATTTTCGTCTATGTCAAGAGTTATATTTCCATTTTCGTCGTCATTCGTGGGTGTCGGGTCCTCTACCTCCTCTAGAGCGTTCTCTTCATGTAAGCTTAAAGATGGTGGAGGAGGAAGAAGGAGGGGACTCTTGGCGTCCTCCTCCGCTGCAAGAGGACCTTCCCATTTTTTGTCTAGGGTCGTGTTGTAAGAGCGGCAGCTCAAGCACCTGTGGAACGCGAAGTGAAAGGGCGTGTCCGAGAAGACGCCGCAGTCGTTGCACAAGATGCGGGCGACCCAATGGGCGTACTCTGCAGGCATGGGATTGGCGAGGATGTAGTGCTCTAGTTGCAACTCGTACCGCGCATCCTTCACGATCGTTTTTTTGCAGAGGGGGCAGGCGTTCGTCCCCGCGTCTAGGTATTTGGTCAGGCAATCCATGTGGATGGCGTGGCCGCACGGCATGAAGGTCACGGGCCTCACGGACGAAAACAGCTCCTCCAAGTCGATGGGACACGTGCCCAACACGTTCTCGATACAGGTGTGCGTCTCCCTCCTTTCATGCGCATGCTGGTAGCAGGCTCTGCAGACGTCGCAGTGCCAATAGTCTCGTTGTTTGCCCCTTCGACAAAGGCCGCACTTGTCACAGTGAAAAATGTCCCTGTAGGGAGAGTCGTCGAAGAGGTGGCACAGAGAACAATAGTAGGCGGCCATCGTTTTCTTGCAGTGCAGACACGTGTTCGAGACAGGCTGTACATAGTAGATGCCTTCTTGCAAGCAATGATTACAAATCATCTCATGGATGGCCTGTCGGTTTATTTCGTGGGTGGCTTTGGCGTCGTGGCAAAACCGACACGAATAAAAATCGGGGCAGCAGGGCGCTCGGATCCTGGCCCCCCTGCGATAATGAGCACACCCCACTATCTTTTTTTCCTCGTCGTGATAAGAGGGGATTGCCCATTCGACGTGCATACGAGTGTCAAAGGGGACCAAAGAAGGAAGACGGGCGGGACTTTCGGAAAGAAGAGGGGACGGAGAACTCATGGAGCTTGGGAGAATGAAAGGAGCCGCTTCAAAGGGGAGATGGTTTTATAAAATAAAATGTTTATATTTTCCGTATAGCTCAAAACATACAAAAAGATTTTAAAATCGAAAAAACGGGTGTTTTCGATTTTCGGACCCGAAAAAGGGTTTAGAAAAAGAGCTTAAGGACCCCGTCTCGCCGAAATTTATTTTTGTCTTTTTAGGTCGACGAACCGATCCGAGCGCTCACATAGGTATAGTGGAATGCTCTAAAACCGAGAGTTCTTGTCGAAACAACAAGGCCCCTTTTTTTTGAACTCGGAAAAAGGCGATTTTCGTTTTCAAAAGAGGGGGGCTGTGGGTTCCGGAAAAATTTCCGGAACCCACCCAGGGTCAAAAGAGCAAAGAGGGACCTGGGTGGGTTCCGGAAAATTTTCCGGAACCCACAGCCCCCCTCTTTTGAAAATGGAAAAAGGGAAAAAAGATGTTGTTTTTCCGAGTCAAGGTCGATCTCGACCGAAACTCGCAGGTCTAGAGCATTCCACTATACCCGTGTGAGCGCTCACCTAAGTTCGTCGACCTAATTCGCCAAAAATAAATTTCGGGGAGACGAGCTCCTTAAGCTCTTTTTCTAAACCCTTTTTCGGGTCCGAAAATCGAAAACGGCCGATTTTTCGATTTCAAAATCCCCTTTGTTTATTTTGACTAGGTTTCATTCCTTTCTCGTTCCCTTTTCCATTTCATTTTTCATTCCTCCCTTTCTCGTTTCGTTCAAGTCTTCCTCTCTTTCTTTTAGCCATGAATGCCTATCCTCCCGCCTCTTCCAAGCAGGCCTCTCTGGGGTTTGGGCTTCTGGGGTTCATTGAGCCCGTGCCCTCTCCCATCATCGAGGGCTTAGGCTACCTCTTTTTCTTCGTCGTCTTACTGGGGCTCTTGAATTATTTGATCCGGAGGGACTGGTCGGCCGCCGGGGCTATTACGTACGGCTCTCTAGACGACGACATGACCAAATTGGTCGACATCTTGAAGCCGTACTACGACAATTGCAAGGACCCCAAGATCCCTATGGCCAAAATTTTTGATGAATCGCACCGTTTGATGCGCGATTTCATCCTCCCGTCCATCGTAACCAAGTTTCCCATGGAGGAAGTACGGGCCTTTGAAAAAAAGAGGGACGAGGCGTGCGCCCATTGGGCCCATGTGTTGCATCTCGTGAAAGTCGAATTGGAAGATATCGCGCGCCAGCCGCGCTTTGGCATGAACGATACATGGATCAGGTCCATGTCCTCGTATCAGGCCAAGATGCACATTCTCGGCCACTCGGACATGGACTTTGGTTTTTTGGTGAGGGAGTTTGATCAAGAGGTCGCGGAGGATGTGGGACAGGCCTTGGTAAAGAAGGGCTATGCCTTCAAATCGCGATACAGTCCGGGCACGAAACGCGAGATGCTCATTTACACGAAGACGGTACGAGGGGTGCCCGTCGAGGTCAAGATCCGCGATAAGGCCATGAGCTTGCCTGTCGTGAGGCTCCACGAAACCTTGGAGACATTGATGGCGCCCTTGCAGACGCGCCTCGCCTATTTGAAACACGTGTTGCAGACCAAGTATGAGGGATCCCACCCTGGGATCTACACCCACTTTAAATATCTATTGCATCACGCCTATTTTAAAGACGATCCGGACCGCTTCTTGTTCACGCGATAGTCTCTGTGTTCTATTCTTTTTATTGTTTCCTTCTCACCTCTCTTCATACATGTCCACGTCTTTACACCCTTTCACGCCTTTGCTGGGGCGCTACGTGCCTCAAGGCGAAGACTCTTTTTATCGGTTCAGAGACAAGTTTAAGAAGGCACATGAAGCCTTGTATTTCGAGGCGGGGTTAAGTCCGTCCACGATGCCTGTGTCCGTCCGTCGAACCACTTTACGAACTATCCTGGGTCCAAGATTGGCCCTTCTGTATTGCGCGGCAAGTCCCCCGAAAGGCGTAGTGGGTGTCGATTTTTTAGATGCAAATAAAATGGCGATGGCGGACGTCTATTCATGGTATCGGACGACCGGTCGTTTGGCGTACGAAATGGGTCGGTACTCCCTCTATGGGCGTATTTGCTCTGGCAAGTACCGGTATCCGGACCCCATAGATAAGGACGACGAACAGGAGTTTCAGACGTTTATGGACCCCTCGGCGCCAAACAGCACATCTTCTTCAAGCCGCCTGGAGTCCATGTTGACGGCTATGCTGCCCCTCTTCGCCAACGACGAGACGCTCAAAAAAGTAAAGTTTGTCGTGGTGGGGGAGCAGACACGTACGTCCCTGTTGACAGAGTCCTTAAAACTGAGGACGGACGTTCCGTTCCCCTTTTCCAAATGGGTTCAGATGGTGCAGTGGGTGAAAAACTGGACGCTTCTCATGAGGACTTATGTGGAAGCCGTGTACAAGGAAACGACGACCTTTGGGAGCTTTTTGGAAGTGAAGAGCGACTCCACGTTTAAATTGGGCCCATACGGTCCCACACAGGACGAGGTGCCCGCCTACACTCGCATGTGGCCCTCCAAAGTCCTCTTGTGGGACGCGCAAAGCACCTTGCATAATTCCTTGGTGGCCACGCTTTTTAACTCTCCTAGTACTTCAAACCCGCTCGTTTTTTACAAATATTGGACCTATATGGTTGACACGCTATGCGATCCGCGTGTCTCCCTGTTCAAAGGATTGCAACCGACGGAGGAAGGGTTCAATTCGACGCAATGCATCTTAGAAGAACCGCAAAGCTTTTTCAGACGTGTCTGTTTCACCTTTGCAGGCAATTTGTACAATCCCTTTTTACTGGGACGATTCAGACTGGTGATCGCGTTAGAGAGAAACGTGGACCGGATTGAGCAATCGCAGGTCGACATACGCATCCTTTTAAAGGAATCTTGGTGGAGCATCGTCGTCTGGAACCAGGTCATTCCCGCCATCTTGGCCAATCCTCTGTGGAACGCGTGGACGTTCACCTGGTCCTTGTGGCCGTACATTTTTCAGAGCTCCCTCCTGAGTAAATACGTCAGGGCGCTCAGCCAGACCACGGCCACAAGCGGGCTCATGGACGACAGGAAGACTGGATACGAACAGACGCTTCAAGCCAGGTTTCGGGCGCTCCTGATCGATTTAAGGACCAAGACGGAAGGACGCGTCCCCACGCCGCCCATTTTGATCACGGAGTCCCTCTCGTTACAAAATGACTTTACCCTGAAAGCCGACAAGACGTCCCGGTTCTTTTTTAATGATTTTAGTACTGCAACCATCCCGGGTCTTTTTATCCCCGCCGAAAGTCTGTATTGGCAAGCGACTTACGCAGACGCGTTTGTCCCCCCAAACGTGACGCGCTCGTCGGCGGACAAAGACTACGAGTCGTTTGAAAATATCGCCTCTGCCAACAAGGCCTATCAAATGCGGCCCGTTCCGCGCTATGTTCTGTATGAACAGTCGTCCACGAATGACGACCATTCTACCACTACATCTGGCCACTTTCCCTCCTCCAAGCTGCAAGACACCCAGCGCTTCGTGAGAACGCGCTTCTTAGGCGGCCTCACGGGCCTCCAGGAACACGATCTCTATAGCACGCTCTACTGGACTTACGGGTCCAAGCTTCGAAAGCAGCCCACGCATATCACGTCGGAGAACACGATCGGCGACAACCGTCCCCTGTTTCAAAGCCACACGATTTCCAAGCTCATGCGCCTCCTGACCCCCCCAAAAACGCCTACACCCGTGGTGTCCAACTTGTGGTACACGTTGGAACAGCTTATTCAAATGCGCCCCTCTTCGGCCCGCTACGCGCAGCTGCCGGACGAGGACTCGGACTATTTCGCCAACCCCTTTGACCAGCTGCACACGCAGAAAACGGCGCACGCCTCCTACGATTTTCCCGAGGCACTACAAGCGACCAAATCGAAATTCATGTCCCTTCTCGTGTTCCCCGATTCTTGCGGTTATCGGTTCACCATTCCCGACTCGACCTTGGGGAAGACCCCGCCTCCGCCTCCCGGCAAAATGTTGAAACGAGATTTTTACACGTCTTTATTCACGCGCCTACTCTTGTCGAACCACTTGTCGGGTCGCGTCGTCAAGCTTTTGCGGCACGAAATTCCCTTTGAACATCTGCCCAGACGCGCACCGTCCGGTTTACATGCGTTCGACAGCGACGATTTTTTCACGACGCTCCTGGATCGGGAGAAAACCGATTATGAGGCTGCTAGATTCTTGGACCTGCAGACGACGCCCACCCTCCTGCTCGAATACGGATCAGGCACGACCCACTGGCTCCAATTTTCCATCAAACAACGCCTGAACGTAGCCAGCGAAACGCCCGATATGGTCCTCAAGAAAAATGCACGTGTTATGGAGATCGATGCGAACGAGCACCTGAACCCCTATTTCAAACGAGCGGATGCCGACGCAAAAGACCCGAACAATGGAAAGAGGGAAAAGTCGTATAAGAGAGACTGTGTGCAATACCTCATGTCGGAAGGGGCGACGCTTTTAAAGAAGCCCTACAACATGAATGAGGCATGGTCTACGCAGCTGGACCGTGCCGTCCTCTTCCCCTATCTCGAGCTGCCGGAAGCCCTTCTAGAGTTGGCGCTTTGGAACTTGGACAGTTTACAACGGGTCGGGAATTCGACTGGACTCGACGGCCTTCGCATGACGAACAACACGACCTTGAATAACAGTGTCCGCCAGGCCCTTATGTGGGGACGGTTGAACCCTTTACTGGTGGAAGGGGTGACGATCCGATGTGTAGCGACTTTGGGGGCGCCCTTGTACGTGGATCGAGGTCACCCCTGGTTTCAATTGGTGATGGGGGGCTACGAACTAGGGTACATGGTGGAGAGCGTGCACGTTATTCAGGAGACCTTGCCCAAAGGCAGCTTGCTCGACGCGTCGTTCCAAGACCGCAAGTTCACGGTCCCCCTCTCCATTCTGCATCTGCCCTTTTATTTTCAGGACATTACAGAAGACCTGATGGCATTGTGGAAAGCGACGATCAACGACTCAAACGGTCGACAGGACACGCTCTATTGGGACCCGGTGGATCCCACGGTTCTCACTTGGGTGAAATTGACGAATCAACTCGTCGAGGAACTGAATATTGACGAACCCCCTTTAATAAACACATTGGATGCCTCGCTGGGCCACAGTAAAGGAGATTTTGCCACCTATAGCGCCAGTTATCTGGCTTATAAGCCACCACCCGGTCTCTTATCCATGTGGAAATCCAGGTACATACATCCTTACAATAACGAGGAAATCAAGAAAGGGCGCTTTGACGAAGACCTGTACGCCTTTGCGCACTCCATGGCTATCGCGGACGCGGGTGCCTTAAACCAGGCGCTCTACCGTTTCAGGTCGTACGAGACGACCAAACCTTGGGACTGGAGTCACACCATGCCGCGCCAAGCGCGATTTGTCGGGTCCGCCAATCTCTGGATCCACGAATTCCCCAAATTTTTGCACACGCGCCACGTGATGAACAAGAAGAAGAAGGCGGGGGACACCTACTGGATCAACTATACGAACAGAGCGCGGGAAGACCCCCCTCTTCAAATGTACGAGGCGATGGAACACATCTACAAGCCGTTCGCGGAGGAAAAGAGCGAAGACATACCCGCTTTGTTTCCCAACGAAGGCGTCACGCGCATCATCAACAAGTATGAAAAGAGCGCTTTAGCGATCACCACGGCGTACCAATATGTGCTCCATTTGCCTGCGTCCAAAGCGGACCAACTCGTCCACTGGGTCGCCTTTTTTAAGGACGTGGGGTCCCCTCTATTGCTGGACACCTTTTCCAGCCAGCCTTACGAAACCATCGTGTCCCTGCTGGGAGACACGTTGCCCGTAAAAAAATTGTCCACCGACTTACAACTCGACCCTCGGGTTCAAAGACGATTGAAAACGTGGTACGACTTATGTGCAAAGGACCGTGGTAAGAGTCCTCCCAACAGCCTCCCCCCCTTTAAAGTGGAGCCCGTGGTCGTCCGATTCGCCAAAGGGACGAGGGACGGGTTCCTCCTGCCCACGTATGAGAGGGACACGATGAGCTGGCACTTTACCGTCCTGAAAGACCAGGGCGCCTTCGCTCGATCCAATCGCGGCACCTTGCGTCAAAATAATTTCGACGATGCGTTTAATAACGCGGCGTCCGTCGATCGGAACCCCTTTCTCCTGTCCAACTCTCCCCTCATTGCGGCCATGGACCTGTTGTTCGATATTGCCGTGATCTATTTTGGCGCCCGGTTCGACCTGTATAGGACCCATCATACGGACGTGGTAAGCGATGCGTACGGACCCCAGTTCAAGCTCGTGAAGCCCTTGCTAGATCAGATCGACCCGAAACGAATCCTGTGTCAAGACTATTTGATGTCCTTTATCGATGGGAAAGAGGAAAAGGAGGATCGCAACGTCCTCCAAAGATCCCTTTCTTTGGAAACGACGAATGGACATGCGGTGGCCACCCTGCCTCTAGCGTCTCAGCAATACGTGTCGCCCTACAAGAGGGTCACCCCGAGTTTCGTCACTCCGTTTGTCAGCAAGCTCTCGCCCCGGTATTGGAACCTGTTTTTCGGCAAGTATTGGACGTGGACGCAAGGCGCCCAGGTGCTCCTCGCGACGCAAGCGCTCGCCTCCTACTTCATGAAGACGAACCCGCTGGAAGTGGGCCAATTCACGTACGGCTTTTCCAGGCCGTCGCTGTCCACCAAAGATAAAATAAGCGAATATTTCGCGTCGCCCCTCCAGCGTCGCCTGACGGAGGCGAAGACCCAGGTCGAGAAAAAGGAGCCTTTGGACATGTCACCCTTGGCCTTTCACAAAGGCGTGTTTACAGAGCACCTGTACCCGCAAATGATTTACGTGATCAAGCCTCCGTTGCATCAGCATTTGTACCTGGCCCCCAAACCCTGGAGCTGGCCCCTCCTCATGGACCCCCTGTTCAAGGAGACGCCCGACTACGACCCCTTTTCCCTGGTCCCCGACGTCCACAATTCAAAACCATTTAAAACGCTGACCCTCAATTTCACCAAGTACGACGTGGGGATGGCGGTCTTGAATACGAGATTGACTCAGAACTTTGGGGATACGGACGCCGCCAAGGTCGATGGCATCCTAAACGTCTTCCTCTTCCCCATGTGGTTCCACAAAATGGTATGGACCCAAGTGAAGAAGGCCTCTTTGCGCACGGAGCGGTTCGGGCCTTTCGTGAACACGGACGGCGACAGCAAATGGATTTTTGATACCATGATTGAGCTTTTAAGCACGACGCTTGACAAAGTGGACGCATCTAAAAAACTGGGCCAAAATCTGATGAACGCCACGTTCAGAAGAGACACGAACAACCTGTTCAATCCCCGCTTCCCCACGTCCTTTAAAATGGACAAATTCCCCAAATTGGAGAAATTCAAGTTTCAGCTCGATTGTGAGGACATGGCGCTCTTGACGCAACGGGAACTCGAGTTCTTGCGCAACCAGCTCACCTTCTCCTCTTTCAGCGACGACCTGCAAAGCGTCTTTTTAAAGTTCAGGGTCGGCTTGTTGGGGAAATTGCTCCCCCATTCCTTGAAAGACGATCGCCACGGCCTCTCTCTCCTCTTCACCCTTTCAAGGTCGAAGCCATTGAAGCAAGTGCAGATCTCGGTCAAGCGCGAAAGACGGTTTATGTACACGAGTGTGCAGACGCCCGCGTTCCACATTTTTCCCGATCAAGTGACCTACATGGACAGCGAAGTCGACCATAGGGACTGGGTGGAGGGCCAAAGGGAGATGTTGAAGGCCCTGTCTCGGACCAGCGGCGAGACGCTGCGAGGCCTGTATCTGGACCACAATCCATCCTTCGCCGGGTTCTTGGAAGAGGAGCTCTACGACATGTCCCGACTTGAGTCGGACTACGCCCTGCAGCCCTTTCCGGCTTTAAAAACATTGGTCCTTTCGGACGTGTTCATGCCTCGATGGACGCTCCCTAAAAGGGTGAAGCAGGCCTTGAGACCTGAATCGGTGGTGATCGAGACCACCTTTTTACCCGATTTTAATTATTACGGACCTCTGTTGGAAGAAGAGCACGCCGATATTTGGAAGGCCCAAAAAGAGGCCGAAATTGCGGACCTTGAAAAGAAAATCGACGCGCTGGTCTACCTCCAAGAAGGAGAAGAGGACAGGGACGACGGGGAAGACGAGACCGTCGTGGAAGACGAGGAAGAAGAGGAACCACCCCTTCCTCCTACTCCTCTTTTTGAGCCTATCAACGATGAAAACATGGTGCCGGATGAAGACGGAAACCTGATTATACCCTTCCGACCGCCCAGCGTGACCCGCCTTTTAGGGGAACGAGACATGAACCTGATGGAAGACGTGGACGATGCGAGGGAAGAAAACAAGGAGCGCGAAGAGAAAGAGCGTGAAATCAAGGAGGAGGAGTTTGATTTTGACCAAAAACCTCCTTTATTTCGACGGCCTCATGTGCCCCAATACAGGGCTCGGAAATATCGAACGATTACCACGTCGTCCACGAGGAACAAGATCAATGCCTTGGGGGCGCAGGCCCACGCGTTGAGAGAGAACTTGCGGATCGCGTCGGCCCGTCTCTTTACGGGCAAGGCGGCCCTGAACGCCCACCACCAACTGGTGACCGATTGGGACTCGGTCAGGTACCTACGATGGCACTTTAGGCTCGATCAAGCCGTGTTCCATTACACGCAGATGGCGACGGGTCCCACACCCTCCCATATTTTGCAGGCCATGACGTCGACGAGGAACAAGGGCCTCGTCCACATCAAACCGGCCATGTTCCCGTTGAACGTGAACCGACTAGCCCTCGTCTTGACGTGGGACCCGAGCCCCGATGAGTATTACGAATATGTCCGATATTTGGATGATGGCGAAGAGAGCAGCATGCCTGGACCCGTTTCACGACATGCCCGTGATACCCATGCGGTCGACAGGCTTCTTTGGACCGATTTGTTGCCGGACGAACAGAAGCCTGAAAACCAGCTCCCCATGGGCGGCAAGTGCATACGCGTACACAAGACATTTGATACGTTTAAAGGAAATAGGCAGGGGTCCCATCACGGATTCAATCTCCATCAAGTGTCCGTGGAAACGAAGGAGCCCAAGGTACAGCGAGTCATCTCTACGTTTACCTATCCTCTAGGTTCCTTCACGCTCGGATGGGACTATTCGGCCGCAGTGCCGGTGGGTGTATCCACCGCGTCCCACCTCATGAAAGCCATCACGTCTTTGGACCCCGTCTTCCCCCCTCACGTCGAGCTGTTGGAATTTGGGCTCTTTACGAAGAAGTTTGAACAGGAGGTGAACGACGACGTCAAACGAGTGCAAGGACTCATGTCGGATTGCATCACGTATGTGAAGGACGTCAATCGGGTCATCATTTCCTTTTCAAAACTCATCCAAACCTTAAACTTGGGGGGATCTGAAAACATGCTTCAATATACCTATAGCAACCACACCTTTGTGTTTGTCAAGCCCCCCCATTTAAAGACCCTGCGCTTGGGGTTCGACTGCTTGAACCATCTGTATTTGGAGGGACATTTATTCTTGGAACAGATCGAGAATCGCTACTATTCTATAAACGCCCAAAGATATATGAAGGTGTGGTACACGTTTGAATGGAACGAGACCTTGGAGCAATTTGAACTCAACGAGCACATGGCCCACGGGAGGCCCGTCTTTTTCCCGGCCGAGGCCGAGGCCTTTCTCAAGCAGTGCAACACCCCTTGAATTTTTGAAAAAGGAACGAAATAGGTACGTGCTTGCTTTCATTCTCGCTTTCATTTTCGCTTTCATTCTCGCTTTCATTCTCCCTACCCACTTTTATACATTGAATCTTTTCCCATGCGTCAAGACCCGCGTGCCCAAGACAAGGACGAGCATCCGTTGGTAGAGCTCTTTTCCAAGCAGACGTGTTTAATGCAGATCACGTCCGTCCTCTTTGTCCTCCTCTGCTTTTACGTCTTCCTCCTCTTCCTGGTCGCCTATTTGATGCACGCATTTCCCTTCGACACGCCCGCGTCCACCTGGTCCCAGTTAGACTGCGACCATCTAGCCATGACCATGGACCATTTGAAGCACAGTCCCACGATCCCCGAGTTCCACCAAGACTGTCTCCACTTTCTGAAGAAGACGTATCCCGTGTGCGAAGCCGCGGCCCCCGACAGCCGCTTCACGCAGTGGAAGCAGAGCAACGGGACCCACGTCTTCAAGGACCGCTACAACCTGCTCTTTCCCTTTCCCACGTCCACCGGATTCTTAAAAGACGGGACCCGATTCGTGCTGCCCCTAAACGCCCTGTCCCAAACGGAGCCGCGCGTCGACATCTGCTACTTTGGCACCTATCCCCTCTTGCTCAGCGCTTTGGAGACGCAGTACGAAATCGACAGCCACTATACCTCGAAAGAGGTCCACATTCACGTGCCCCAGGAAGGGGAGGGGGAGGGGGAGGGCCTGCGGCCCCCCCTGACCCCCCCGCTTCCTGTGCTAACCGTGTCAATCCAACCCTCTTATACGAAAATTATCAATGGATCGTTGGTGACCGTGAATATCTCCGACGAAACAACCACGAGTCTCGCACGGAGAGAGGGGGTAGAAGAACCTGTCCGTCACCCTCTTCCTCTTTTACAGCAATTGCGCCCGACAGAGTTGAAGTACAAAAAAGAAGAACGGATGGTGCATGTGGTCTTTCACTTTATATTGGACGAAGAAAAACAAACGAGAAACTATCACGTGATGGACACGCTTTTTGGCGTCGCGTTTGTCTGGGCCCTCGCACTTGGACTACTCGTGTACCTAGACCGACAACGATGTTGCATTCAATGTTGCAGAAACCCCTATCACCCCAAAAAGACGGATGCGCGATCGTACGGCTATACGGCTGTGCCCACGCAAACATATGGCTATCCCTACAATCAGGTCGAGAATCCCTAAAGTTCCTGAGACCGAATGCTGGCGAGAGGTTGTCGCTCGTCTTTTTGACTCGCTTGTGTAGCCGCTCGAATTTGCAATAAACCGTACCGATAAATAAACATACATCCCGCCCCCGCAAGCACATGCTTCAACGAGTGACCCGACACGACATGCGCGGTGAGCGTGTAGATAGGCCGGTCTAGCGTTTCACACACTTTCGCCAATATATAAAGACAGAGGGCAAAGATCAAATTGCCTTGGGGCGTGTGCTTGATATACCTATCGGACCACGCCGTTCGAATCGTCTTAAAGGGGAGCAGGATGCTGACGAACTGCACGAATCCGTAGAGCGTGACGTCGCCACTGAATCGCCACCATAAGGCGCTAAAGAGGGACGCGATCAGCCATTCGTAAAAGAGCGAGCGCTTGAACTTGACGCCATACACGTCGTGAAGGAGAATTAAAGACGTGCAGGCGAACGCCAAGGTCATGGGAAAGCGGTCCCACCCTAAAGTCGAATCATTGGGGTCGACGTGATAGTACACGCTGCCTACGGGCACGGCCACACTCGTCAAAAGACTGAAGAGCTTGAACGCGGGAAGCGTGGGCATGAAAGGCACCTCTTTCGGGTCGACAGTCCACACGTCAAAAGGACCATAGGGCCAGCCGGAGAGGAGGAAGCCTATGGGAAAAGCCGCATTGCTCAGCAGATTCCAGAAAAGACCGGGATCGGCAAAGGTGTGGTACGTCTGGTCTTGTTTAACTAGAGGCTCGTCTTGGGTCCATAGGTAGAAAGAGAGGCCCAGCAACAAGAGGTAGACTACCCTGATGGAGGGCACCAGCACGTGGGACCAAGTGGTATTGAACAGGGATCCGGAGGGAGGGGGGAGCTGCATTCTGCGCATAGTGGAAGGTAATAGTAAATATGAAGGTTAAGAATGGCAATTGGGGAAACGAGAACCACAGTTCACGTTAAATGCCCTTTTTCAGCTTTCAGGCAGATGAGAAGGGGTCGTCTAGTTTCATTTATTTTTGCGGTTTAATATAACTATGTCGTCCAAACAACCTCGTAAACATTTATGGGACAGTAAACATCCCTATTATTGCAATGATCAAAATTATTTTGATAACGACTGTGGCATGAAATATGATTCATTCGATAAATTCTTGAGCGAGTCTAAACATGAAGATTTGGATCTTAATTTTATTGTTAGATGGGACTGGAAAGACATTGTTGATGAAGAAAAAGAAATAGAAAGAGAAAAAGAAAAAGAAAAAGAAATAGTAGAAATAACAAGTACGCCTAAAAAACGAATCAAACGCAACAAGGAAACGTTACACGTGGATGGAAATTCTATTCCAGGGACCCTCCATCTTTATTATTTACAGCAACGAAAAGGGATCTTCTTGTCCTGTATCATACAGGTGACTCGAGCAGATGAATCAAAAATTTTAGAATTTTTGAAACCACGATGGGACTACATGAAATCTGTCTGGACTCCATTTATATAGATTATAAATTAAACGATAATTTGACCGAGGCGTTGATGGTGGGAAATACCATCACAAATTGCGACTGGATTTTATATGTATCTAATAAAAATTTAATAATTTCACGAACCCGCACCGTCGCTATTTCTACACTTGAAAGGGACGTTTGATGAGTCGATTTAAGCATATGTATAAAGAGGTCTCCAGCCGAGTTAAAAGACACGTCAAAGGCTCGGGCTCCCATCTTGAACGCATTGGGTGCAAACCCCAGCGGCTTTACGTGGGTGGATTGCAATGTCAATAGGGGAGACAACTTTTCTTCCAAGTTGAAGTTGACGTCGCAACGCATATTGTCCGCAGACACGTTCATATAATTGGGGATCATGACGGCCAAGATTGTATAGTTGTCTTCGCTGGTAGTGGAGGCAGACATTGGGTAAAATCGGCTAAAAGAAATGAAATAAGTGCAATGTGACGAATGTGTGGTCCGTACCGGTCTTTTGAAAAAGGAACATGAACAAAGGAAAAGGAAAAGGGAAAAAGGAAACATGGTATTTTCTATTTTCACAGGCTTCCCCCATTCAGTCATTCTATAGTACAATGGCCTTTCACCCTTCTAAACGCGTGGCCGAGTGGCACCCTTCTTACGAATGGTCCCGAGCGGTCGAGACCAAGTCCTTGGACGCCTATTGCTCCCCTATTCCCGACACCCCCTACTACGTCAGCGGCTACAATGCCGCCATGCACATTCTAGACTTTCAGCACGTCCTGCCCAAGCCCATGGGCTTCATCGTCAACGTCTCCGACGAGGACCACCGGACGAAAGAAAAGGACGCCTGGAAAGCAGCGGGCCTCCTCTATTTATACGAGCCGCTGTTGGACGAGTGCGACCAACCCCTCTTTACATGCGCCGACGCGGTGTCGGACGCCATGCAGGCCTTTGAACAAGCGCACCCTCAAGTCCCGATCCTCATCCATTGCCACGTGGGCATGTCGAGAAGCGTGTCCGTCCTCTTGGCCCATATGCTAAAAACGCATCAGTGCGTCGACTACGACACGGGTTTAAGCCGCATTCAAAAGGGGCGTACCATCGCGCAGCCCAACGACGGGTTCGAAACGCAATTGAGACTGTATGCACGACAAAAGCTAGACAAGAGGGCTACTGAAGGCCTGCAAGACCTGAGTCAGGACGTCGTGCCCTCCTAACATTTTAATGAATTAACCCAGTTCAATGCTGTAGGTGGCGACGGAATTCAGCTTGGGAATAATGGCGCCATCTTCCGGGTCCTTTTGAAACGTGGAGGGGAGCTGCACCTCGTTCTGGATGCTCGGCATCAGGGCGGGGACCCTCAACCCGTTGTCCAAGGGCACGCTCGTGAGGACTAAAGACAGTTTTGGGAAAGAGGCGTCCAGGTGCGGCGGCAGGGGCAGGGGCATGTCTTCCTGGAACGCCTTGGCCTGGCAGTTGGCGTGCTCGTGGCCCAAGTGCTCGTTGAGCTGGGCCAAGGCGAGCAGGAAGACGAGGGGATCGGCCAAAAAACTGGGGCCGAACGACGTCATGGAAAAAAGGAAGGGGAGAAAAGAATAGAAGCTCTTATTCTTTTTCCCCATGTCGTCCCTCCAGCTCCAGGTCCCCCCCAAAAAGACAGAGTCCCTGCCAGAGACGAAAGGGGCAGCTATCGTGGAACTCGTGGCAACCGACGGGTTGACCGACGTGTCCATCGAAGCCAATGTGCTGCAGATGAGGCCCGATTTCACGTTCCTGGCGGACACGGCCTGGATCCAGGACATGATGATGAACATGCACGGCCTCTTTAAAGGCGCGCAAGTGACGCCCCTCTATACCGTGTTTTTGGGGGTCGGAGGCATGGTGACCCACGCCCCCGACCCCATGACGGCGTCCTTCATCGATTTCGCCAACTACTTTGAATTCCACTTTTACCAGAAGGACGACCAGGCCAAATCGTATACACACGTCTCCACCCTCTTCTTGAAGCAACTGCTCCTCATGACGCACATTTTAAACGCCCTCCAGTTCTACTTGGCCAATCTGGACGGCAAGCACCCCATGCTCCAAGCGACGAAAGGCATGCACTTTCAATTTACGTATCAGGGATCCGTCTGGGTGGGCCGGTTCCACTACCGCCACCGCCTGCACCTGTCCCAGACGCTCCTGTATGCGCTGCGCTACCTGACCACGCAGCCCTTGTGCCACGACATATCCAATCACGCCCTGGGCTGCTTGTCGGTGGAAGCGGGACAGCTCCTGCTCCAAATCTACTATGCGTGTCTGTACGGCCAGCAGGTGGCGGTGCGGCGGGATGCGCTCACGCCCCAAATCTCCGAGACGATGGTCGTGCCGTCCGAGTTTTCGCTCTGCACGTCCCAACTGTTGCAGCAATTCCTGTTTCCGCGGCTGATGGAGATGATCTGCTTCGGCCACGCGTTCAAGGGGCTCCTCTTGACGCAGACGGACTGTCCCTACCTGCTCTACAACTGCTACAATTTCTACAAGGGGGCGTACGACGAGGTGCAGGAGATGGGCAAGCTGTCCTTTTTTTACGGGTCTTTTGCCAACGTCTACTACCTCCTCCTCTTATACAACTTGGACCGCCTGTCCCTGCTGTTTCGAATCAAGTTCTTGTGGAACAAGGGCGTCGAGTTCAACCGCAAGTCCAAAGACGCCGAGTTGGAGAAACCGGTGCAGCTCGCGAACCAACTGTCGACGATTCGCACCTTTAGCTTTTGCTACGGCGTCTGCCAGGAGTACGAGCTCGCCTGGAAAAAACACGTGGGCAGCGTCAAGGAGTGGCTCGCTATCAACCCTCTCCTTTTCAAGCTCAAAGTGAGGGAACTGCCGGGCTCTACCGCCTGTGTTGGCGACAGTGCGTTCTCGTCCCTCCTGTTCACCTCTCCCAAATCGGCGGAGGACGCGCTGATCCTGTCTTTTGGCATTCCGGGGCAAAAGGCGGAGGGAGACCAGGACGTCGAGCACAAAGTGCACCACACGGTGTCCTCCCAATCGCTGAGGCCGCTCCTGTACGATTGCGTGCCCCATCAAGATGGGCGCACGTCCATCGGCCTCTGGCTCACAAGCATCGGGACCCATTTAAAGCATGCAAGCAGCAAGTGCGACATGAAGGAAGTGCAGGCGTCTAAATTGGATGTGTTGGAAGCGTCGGAAGACGATAAAAGGAGGGACGGTCAATTGGAGTTTTGGAATGAGTTTATTGAACTGGCGCAGAAGGCCAGTCACGGACCCCCGCAACATCAGGGTCCGGACGAATCTATTTGCTTCCCGCTTTTCAAGCTTCACGTGTAATTTAGTTTTCTAGTTCTCTGTTCCATCGCGTTTCTAGACCATAAAGTCGAGGGTGTCCACACAATCGTAATCAGCCCGCCCCCTATCAACGCGACAAGCATGATCATCATAAACATGTAGGGCGCTATGGGCGCGGACGGGTCTACCGTAGGCGCCAAGAACGTCCATAGAAAGTAGGAAGGGGCCGCGCTGCCCGAAGAAGAGGAAGAGCTTGACGTATTCGCAAACTCTTCAAACGGGGTGGAAGAGGAGCCCGTAGAGGCTGTCAACGTCCCATTTTCAACAATTTGAGAGGAGCTGGACCCACCAAGCGTCTCGATTGATCCATTTGAACCACTGGCGCCACCAGAACCCGAGCTAGAGGAGAGGGAAGCGCTGGTCCCATTGCTGGACCCATTAATTCCGGTACTACTGGACGAAGAGGCGTTCGTTACATTTGTTACATTCGTCAAATTCGTCACAGGGGACGAGGAGGTGGAAGAGGTGTTTGTTAAAGAGGGCGAGGATGTAGAGTGCTGCCCCGCAGAGGAGGATGAGGACGAGGACGAAGAAGAGGAACCGTTCTTGAAAGAGGTGGAAGAAGATGAGGACGAGGACGAAGAAGAGGAACTATTCATATTGGACGAAGAAGCAGAAGAGTGTCCCCCAGCAGAAGAGGAAGAAGAGGAGGAGGAGGAGGAGGAGGAGGAGGAAGAAGGGGATGGCACGATGTAAGGCACCGAGCAGCTATTGAGCGTGGCCAAGAGGGGCAAAGAGGGAGAGGACACGAGGGAGGACTGTTGCGAATAGTAGGGCAGCAGGTCGGCCATGTCGAGCCACGCGCCCCCATACGGAATGATGAAGACGAGCGTCGTGTTGGGACCTATCAGACAGGTGAACGTGTTCTCGTACCCCGAAATGCAGCTGTAAGGCAGCGACTGGCACTGATAGGTGGAAAGAGCGCCCCCGGGAAGGACGATATCGGGGATCACATTCATGCTGAAATTGACTTCTAAGCCCACCGAGATGTATTGACTAGTGGAAGGGTCCAAGTTGGTCATGACGAACACGGGCTGCGTCACCACGCTCACGTTCAAGTGGCGCGTCAGCTTCATGCCCGAGAATCGGACGCCGTCGTTCTGAAAAATGCGCATAAAATTGCCCACGCACGTTTGCAAGGGCCATTGGCCCGCGCACGCGAACCACTTGACGTAGTCGGGGGGCAGCGAAGACACCTGAATCGTGTCGTTCCAAATCCCGTACACGTCGACCAACGACGCTTCGGGAAAGAAGTAGGGGCTCGACAGATTCCCTATCTGCATGACTCGAGGGTTCTGCAAGGTCGTCGACGTCCAACTCAGAGGGTGCTTTTGGGCTAAGGAGCCGCTTAGGAGCCCGTCTACGAGAGGGGCTAGGGTCTGGGCCACAGATCGGGACGTGGGGACCCAGGACGGCCAATATTGCTGCATCCAAAAGGCCCACCAGGGCGCGTCGACATCCTGCAGAGACGTGGTCGTGAATTGGTAGCCGGCCCAGGCCGCGCCCAACCGCCACTCTTGCCACGCGCTCAAGTTCTGCCAGGACGCAGGCCCCGACCCGCTTTTCGGGGCCAAGGTGAAAGGAAGCAAGGGGCCCGTGAAGGGCTGAGAGCCCGGCAGCAGGGTCGACGCCCACCACCATTCCTGAAAGCCCATGGTGCCCATGGTGCTGCCGTTCCCCGTCATCTTTAAGAGCATGGGCGTCAGGATCGAGGACCCGAACGCGCTCAAAGGACTCGTGGTCGTGTTCAAGGCCGTCGATATGTTGAGGGCGAATTTGGGCACGGCTGTCGAGCCGTTCAGAAACGCGACATTTTGGGTTTGAAAGGCGTTTAGCGCGAGTCCCATCTGCTGGCTAAGAGTGTTATATTGGAGTCTTTCTAACGCATACAAGATCGATTCTTGGAGCCAGGAAGAGATGTTTTGCGACAGGATGGACGACATGCACGTATAGCCCGCAAGCGAATTCAGAAAGGGGAGGGGCAGTCTGAACACGAGGCTTTTTAGAGTGGTGTTACACGTCAGGAAACTCCCATTGCACGCACCGATGATTCTTGTGTAGGCAAAGGGGTCCAAGGCATAGGTGGGGAGGCCTATCCACACATAGGAGGAGGGGGCCAGCTGCATGTCGGGGTGCATGAGCGTCGCGCCAAACGAGAATTGAAAGGCGCAGGAGATAGAGAAGGGATGGCTGGGCCATGGACACAAAGGAAGGAGGGGTGGGGACGCAAGAGGCCCTGTGTGCGTATCCAAAAAGACGTTGGCGCCTTGATCTGTGACGGGGAGGGGTGGGTAAGACGTAGGCGAAGGCGTCAAGTGGAAAATGGACGGGTCTCCGGGTAGAGGCGCGATAAACGAGCACCCCATAATCGTGAGGATCTGGCCGTTTCTGACACAGGCGCCCCCGTTTCCGTTTTGCACATCTACGACGATCGAGGCGTTGTAGGGGAAGCGCTTCGTGTTGAGCTGGGTCTGCCACGTGCCAGCGCTTTGGGGCTCCACGATCCAGAACACGGACTGGTTCTGGGAGACCCAGTTGGTGCCTATCCAAGTGAGTGCGTGAGGGTCGTAGACGTCGGTCGCTGATAAAGGAACGTACGGATACACGAACATGCGCGTCAGGTGGAAGGCGCCCGTATAATTGGCGACTTTGATGGAGGAGACGAGCGTCGGATACCACATGCTTGTAGGGGGGAGGGAAGAAATATTTAGAGAAAGCTCTCGTAAAGACGGTCCCGCGGGCACACGAATGGACCAGCGCCACTGCAACAAAGAGGGGTACCAATGGGCAGGGGCAGAGGTCACGGTGTCTTTGACCGTGTAGGACGTTTGAAACGCCCAGGCCGAGGGACTGAGAGCCAGTTCCGTGATGGACCAGGGCGACTGGTAGAGTAAGGACGCGTTCTGCAGGGTCCAGGTATTCGGAATATCGTTCAGGTAGCAACGTTGGAGCCTGGAGAGCTCTAGGTCTAGCTGTGCGTACCAGGACGGATCGGACAGAGAGGGCGCACAGGCCCATTGGGGCGAGAACCCGCCCACCCGACCGAGTTGCACCCACCATAAGCGCAAGGCGTATTGCCACTCTTCCGGGAGCCAGGCCGCTCGCTCGCTTCGAAGAGCCACGAGCGTTTGAAGCTGCAAATCGAGCCACAGGGAGGAAGAAGGATACGGCCCTTGCCAAGCCGTGTGATTCAACGGGACCAGATCGAGGGTCCTAAACGAACTTTGGTTGACGAGAGAGGATAACGCCAGTCGCTGAAACGTGACTTGAGAAGAAATGGACAAAGGCTGCATCCAGACGGGATAGGCCGACGAGCCCAGACCCAGGGGGCTCTGGGTCCGTTCGAACCACACCTGCGTCTTGACAGAGCCCGAAAAACTCTGCGGATTGAATAGCAGGGGAGGTAGGGACGTTGTGAACGAGACGAGATCGCTAATTCTTTGCGCAAGCGCCTCGAACCCCGAATTGATGAAGAACGAGGGAAAAGGACTGGGGGACAGCCAGTCGGGCTGCAGAAACTGGCCTGGCGCGGCCGGTATCCACAAGAAGTAATTGGCGGCATTGAGGGTGCAATAGGCCGACGACCAGAACGCGACGGCGGAGAGGGCCGACACATTGCCCTGGAGGAGGAGGGAATTCGAACTTAAAGGTATGGGCACCCAGTCGTTGGACCCGCACGACAAGATCAAAAACACGTGGGTGGAGACAAAGGCGTTTACGGGATATACAATCGAGATCCCCATATCGAAGCCGTAGTCTGGCGTGGTGGGGGGCGCCGCCAACTGCAGAAGGGAGACTCCCCACTTGACCTGGCTGCACGTATTCGAGGTTCGGTTCAACGTAAAAAAGGGATCGCTCAGACAGGATGAAGGACCCTCGTTCAGCCATTGGGGGATCTGCCAAGACGTCGAGGTCACACTTTGTAAAATGGAGGGATTGATTCCGTTCGTGCACTGCAGCAAAGGGCCGCACAGCACGTAGGACACGGGGGGCAACGGTCTCGGGATCACGATGACTTGACCCACCATGGCCTGATTGTGGATGCCGCACTTGTAGGTAAAGATGCCCGGCTGGTTAAATGGGTAGGCAAAGACCTCGCCCACCGCATTGGTCGTGTTGCTACAGGGGGCAGGGTTCCAGTTGGAAGACGTGTTCACGATATTGTGTTTCAACCCGTCCGTCCATATCCACTCGATAAAGTCGCCCACGTAGATCGTCGTCGTGTAATTCGCGTGGAGTTGCCAGCTTAGAAACGTCGTGTTGCAAGTAGGGCCGGGCAAACACGGAATGGGCGAAGGCGGACAAAAGGGCGCACTACTTGAGGAAGAGGAGGAGGAAGAGGAAGAACTACTCGACGAAGAGGAACTACTGGAGGACGAGCTAGACGACGAACTGGAGAATTCGGTCGCGTTTGTCTCTGTCCCGTTAAAAGAAGAACTTTCTCCCAAAGAAGAGGACGTCCCACTCGAAGGAGAGGAAGACGAGGAGGAAGAGGAGGAAGAGGAAGAGGACGAAGAAGACGACGAGGAAGAAGAGGAAGAGGACGAAGAAGAGACGGCGACGAAAGGCGTGACCGTAATGGTTCCAAACATATGACTGCAACCGTGAAAGCTGCAACAATACTCAAAGCTGCCCGTACTTGTAAACGTGAAACTAAACGTGGTGCTTACCATAGTGGGCGAATTTAGGGGGGTGTTGGTGAACGCACCGTATCCCGCAAATGCCGAAAAACTCGATACAGAAGACACGGTATGATAAGACCCATCCGTAGTCGTCCATATCACGGTGTCGCCCACCTCTATATTGGCGTTTGCATTGGAGGTAGGGTTATTCCAGGTTATGCCTATGGTGGTGCAAGACATGGACCTTAGGAACAAGAACAGACAGAGGAGGAGGGCTCTAAAAAAGGCCATGGCGAAAAGGGGGCGAAGGGAGGGGAAGTTGAAATACAAAAGGAGAGGGGTGTCTTCTATTTTAACTTCGTCCCTTTCTCTTCTCCTTATGCGCGGTTCCCACGGTCCACGACGAAATCAAAGCGTCCTCGGAGGCGGCGGCCCCAGGGGCTATGACAAGGCCAGAATCGCCCGACGATTTGCGTCCATGGGACGGGAGGCGACGGGCGCCTCCAAGCGGTTTTTCTACTCGGGGTTTTTGCCCATTCACACGGAAAGGAGGAGACCCAGTCGAAAATATCGCTAAGTGTTTATTATAGATCGTACTACGAGGACGATATCCTTTTTCAAGCGCCTGCGTTTAATTAAACATGTGTGTTTCACGCCAGAGTTCATTTCATTTTCCTGTTCGTTCCCCCTCTTCACCCAATGCCGGTCGACACCGAATTCATCTATCATGAGCCTTCCAAGGTCACGTTCGACCTGACGCTTGTAAAGGACGCAGAGATCCAGGCGCTGTTGGAGGACAACGGCTACTTTACCTCCGACCATTGGTCCCAGGAAGCCACGTCCGGAGATGAACTGGGCGACTGCTTGGAAGGGCGGACGTATGGCTATCACACGCCCCCCTTTCAGACCGCTTTAAATCGGCTGGCGCTCTGTGCCTCCGAGCCGTGCGTCTTCTATTTCCTTTGGAGAAAGAAGTACCCTTTAAAGATCGAATTCAAGGAGGGGATAGGGACGCTTTCTGTCGCCAAGGACGAGGGCGCCTTGACCCGGCTTGGCAATTGCGTCCAAGACGTGTCCAAACAAGCCTACGCTCGCTTCAAACAAAGGCTTTTAAAACGGATGGAAAAGGCCAAACAAATCTATGTCGACTCCTCGTCTTCGTCGGAGGAGGAAGAGGAGGACCAAAAAGAGGAGGGAGAGAAGACAGACATGGCCCACAAACTCATCCATCTGGCGGACGGGACAGAGGCAGTCGTCTTTGTCAAGACGTACAAGAGGGAAGCGGGAAGCCTCCCTTGGGAAAAGGTTTTTTGCACGTGACCACGTTTCCTTTTTCGCTTTTCGTTTTATAGTTCATTCTTCATTCTTCGTTTCATACACTATATGAGTTCTCCCATCCCTATCGAACCCGAGGCCAAAGAAACGGTCATCCCGGGCTTAGACAGAAGCTCCTGCTCCATAAATTTGAAGGATGCGTATCGGTCGGTAAAGCCCGAAGAGTCGAGTCCTGGCCGCGGCACGTATCCCCTCCTCCACGAGTGGGATGCTACAAAGCCCTTGACCCGATTTCAGGTCCAGCTCATCCGCGGCGCTTTTCCCGGCATCTTCGACACCTATGTGCGCACCCACCCGTCCTGGAAAAAATTTCAATACGAGGCTTTGGATCTTCAAGTCAACTCCGAGATGGAAAAAGACGGGGACGCGGACCTCCCCGCCTATCAGTCGGAGCTGCATAGGGGCGACAAGAAAGTCATGTTTACGTTCAAGCAAGTCATCTTGGAGGAATCGATAAAAGACTTTAAGGCCGATTGCGTGGCCCTGGTGAACCATGCGTTCGGGGAGCTCACGACGCCTCTGCCCGAATCGCCCCAGCTCTTGCTCACCCGCTTTTACGATGCCATTTCTAAAGTGAATGCCAAGGTGGCCGCTCTCATCACAGGGACGCCCGAAAATAAAGAATTGAAACGCTACGCGTTCTATTACATCGATCCCTACGTGACGAAGGACGCGTGCGTCGCAAGGGTCAGGTGCTACGTGTTGGACGATTTGCCCGAACGCGTCGACTTTTGGAGAGAGTGGATGTAATCTATTTTCCTTTTTCTCTTTTTTCTCGTCTTCTTTTTTCACTTTTATATATTAATGATTACATTTTAATTCATTCTACTCTTTACATTCTCAACATGTCTAGTCCATACACATCCCCTACTAATTTTCTTGACGACATCCTTGCCGCCAATACACACCTATCTCCTTCTACCATGGATGTCGTCGGCACAGTCGCGCTTGAAGTCATTGGCAACAAGGGTCCGTTTTCCGAGCAAGAAGCGGAACAGAAAGCAGAAAACGTAGTCAAGGACGCCAAAGACAGAGCCTTCAAGATGAGATATCCATGGTTGGTCGTTCTGTACGAGGCAGACATCCACGGGGAATTAAGAAAGTGGATAGATGCGATGTGTAAGGTGGGTATTTATACGTTGGAACCTTCTAAGCGGTCTCCCGAGTTTAAAGTGCCTCCCCGATGTGCCCATGTCACGAAATGGGGCAAGAATACAATACAGATTGGCCTACCCCTTCAAGATGTATTCAACCTAGAGGTCGAGAAGGAACCCGGCGACAGACAGGTCGACATATGGCGTCACATGGACGCTCTAGTCACGCATTTATCCAGTACGATTCGTGGCGACATTCATACACCTCAGCCTGATGGGGGGTACCCCCTGTGTCCCGAATGCTGCATGTGGACGAACCTAACTGTCACGTCCTCCCCTAAAGGTACGGTGTTTACCTTTACTCTTTTATAACTTTATAAATCTAGTTCCTGTTCTATTTCTCTTATAAACGTTCTCGTCATGTTTAACATTCCAATTATGTATTTTTGACATGTGGGAATGTCAAACAGACGATAGTCGGGTTGTTTTTCGCTAAACGCGATAATGCATTTCCCCAAATCGTTCACGATACCATATCCACCGGGGTCCTCCGGATCGTCGCATTCAGCGATGCTCTGATAAATGTTTAATTGGCACATCCATGCGAACGGTTTACACCCATCAGTGAATTTCCAGTCTCCAAACTTGATTCGCAGCCGTCCCTTTCGATCAAATGTCTTATAAATATGAATAAAAAAAATGTCGCAGGACCCTGACAATTTCCATATTTTCTTAGAACTCCAGAGCCTCTGTTCCGTCCTGCAAGGTAGTAAATCGCGGTCCAGTTCGTACTTGATATAGTTGAAGAACTGTTGGGCCACTTTGGAGTGGCGCCACGTATATTGCCGTCTATACTCTTTATATTGTTTCTCGTATTCTTTTTTGACTATAGGGTCCAAAAGTGATTCGTCCGAGGGTGTATCCGGCTCTTCCATGAGATAATCGTATCCATTTAAGAACAATTCGTTCTGCTTATGCCCATAAGTCCCCTTTGAGCCAGCCTCCTCTCCAAACTCGTCCCAGTATTTGATGATGATTTTCTTGGCTTCTTTCGGGTCTCGAAAGTCGCAGCATTTCCCAGGACCCAGGTCGGTCCATTCGTCCATGTCGGTTTGGGTCATTTTTCCATTTGAATCATATGTACGTATACACCAGATGGGCAACGTGTGGTACACCTTGTGTTTCGGCTCTAGAGGGAACGTGCGTCCGTTGCACTTGATCATGGCCTCGGCCGCCTTTTCCTTTTCAAAGATGCTTTTGGGGATGGCGGAGGTCACCGATTTTTTAAACACCTCTCCTTTAATAATATATTTGTGCATGGGGTCGTAGAACGCTATCTGGGTGCACCGTCGATGGGGGAATCGCTTCTCCAATGCGAGCACTTCGATTTCGCATCCTTCCGGTATCAGGTAGCCGTGGTGCATCACTTTGGGAATGGCGTCGAATTTTTGCTGCAGTTGGGGCGTCCAGCTGTAAATGTCGAGCATGATGTGCTTTTTCCACCAGTCGGCGATGTCGTAAGGGAGAGGATCCAGCGTCTTGGTGGAGAGGAAGAGCGGGTGTCGCGTCTGGTACATCGTTTTCAAAAGATCGAACGGCTTGACGGTGGGGATCAGGTCGGGATGGAGGTCGACCATTAAAAGCTGCCACAGCTCGTAGACCAAATAGAGCCGGTCCGAAATGGGGACGTGGGACAGGTAGACCGCGTCAAAAAACGTGCGCAGATTGCCAAACGTGGTGGCGTGTCGATACACGGCTTCGCCTAAACTGTCACAGGTGCAGGGGTCCCCAAAGGTGCGTATGTCTTTGGTATTGAGAGACGACAACTCGGTTTTCTGTTCCAACGCGGTCTGGTAGACCTCTGAAAGATGCATCCACGTATGGTTCGACATGTATTCTTGGCCGAAAAAATAGACATCCTCCTCCGAAAACGTGCCATTGCACACGTGTCTAAACACCTTAAAAAGGAACAGGAGCCTGTTCGATTCGTTCTTGATGTCGCTGATCGCGGGATGCAAGACCACTTGGCGCATCACGATTCTAGGCTGGTACTTGATCGGGTCTTTGGACAGGGCGAATCCGGGCTTGTACGCTCCGGTGGCGTAGGGAAAAAGATAGCATTTGCAGAACCCTTCTTTTAAATCGATGTCCTCCGGCCTGCAGTAATAACGATAGTCGGGCAGCGGTTTTAAGGGTTTCGCCTTCTTTTCTAAAACTAGGATGTGGAGGGGCGCCTCGATGGCGTGGCTGTCCACGACCATGTTGGCGTCATAGTGGATCCGCTTTTTAGGGTTGGCGCATTGGTTCGAGGGGATGTTTAAAGGAGCCGGCAAGAGGTCGGGAACAAGGTCTGGGTCCATGGCTATGTATAAAGGGTGAATAAGAGAGGGTCAAAGACCCGCGACTTTTCTTTTTTCCTTTTTCCTTTTTCCTGTTTCATCTATTTATATTTTAATTAGATGGTCCACGATGGAGATTCTCATTCCTCAGTCTCTCTCTTCCTGTGTTTGCCCCTCCCCAGAATTCAACGGCCTTGATCCCTTATGTAGGCTCGTCCTGCGCCCTCATGGTACCTCCTTCTTCATCTTCTTCCAAAGAGCCCGTGGAGAACATGGACAAGGACCACCTTAGAGACTGGCAAGTTTTTTGTGTATCCCCCAGTTCCAAGACACGTCAGAAACGCTATCGCGTTGAGAGACAGGAGCGCGAATACTGCGACAATTGCCGACCTTTTGAAGAAGACGCGTGCGAGGAACACTGGATCGAAATGACCTCGGACGAGGAACGGGAAGAGGAGGAAGAACGCAAACGCCTCCTACGATTTAGGGACACGTCGATTGTCCAAGATCCGAACGGCATCAAGCGCTTAAATCTGCTCTTAGACGAGATGAAGACGCAGGCGTACACGTCTTTGCCCTGCTTTCTCTGTGCGGCAAAGCCTAAAGACGACGCCAAGGTGGAACTTCCCATTCAATGCGTCCTCTGTGAAAGGCGCTTCCACTTTTGCAAAAATGAACGCGTAGAAGATCGAGACAAGGTGATTCAAACATCTCACGGACGAACGATCTGTGTGTATTGCATCCAAAAAAGCCTGGATAAGGTGCAGGGGCGCTGGACCGCGATTCTAGACAGTTTGAAAGCGTCGTTTGAAGAAGACAAGATCGAAAAACTAGAGGCGTTGTTAAAGAAGTTTCAAAATAATCTGCTCTTTCCCGACAGTTGAGACCCTTGAATCACGATCGCGTTTCTATTCAGCTTTCGTTCTTCCAACCCTTCTTCCAACGCCCGGGTGCCCTCCCCTTCCAAGACCGCTGAATGGACGATGATTTTTCTAGTATCGGCAAAGTGCCCATTCTCGCCCCCGTTTTTATACAATTCGACGCGTTTAAAGTAGCCTGTGACCTTCAGGACGTACGTTTTAGGGGCCTTTGCCTCGTCCGCATGAACCAAGCGGATGCCCGTCACGGTCATTTGAAAGGGGACCTCGACCTCCCACAAGGCCGACTTGTTCCATTTCAGATTGTCCAAGAATCGGGTGCCCAGCCACTTCTTTTTGTGGAGCGCGGGCGTGTCGTCGTGGGTCAGGTACCAGTCCTGGGCGGGCGCTTTTTTGGACGCGCTTTTAAGAGCCGAAAGGCCGCCCACCAGTTTCAGGCCGTTCGTCATGTAGTCCACGTTTTCTTGTTCCAGTTTCGTCTTCCATCTTCGCGCTTCCTCCTTGAGTTCGGCCCTTCGGATTTTTTCAAAGACGTCTATGTCGTAGCGGACTCGAGGGTTGACGTGGGGCACCGTATGCGGGGCCTTCGGGTCATGAAGCCCGTAAAAGTCCAGGAGCGCTTTCGCGTCCATCGTTTTTCTCAGATCTTGAAACACGTCCATGACGGCCCTGATTTCTTTCCTTTGCGAGCCCCTCGACCATTCGCCCATGTTCCAGTTTCTTTCCGTGTACAAGTCACTTTCCACCGCGTCTAAAGACGACAAGTGGGTCACGTACTTGCGCATGTAGGGCTCGACGTCGCCCGACATGTGCTTGAAAGACGCGCTGGGGACGGGATGTCGCTTGTCCACTTCGATGCTTAAAGCCTTGTTGAGGTTCTCTTCTTCTTGAACGAGCGCGCGCAGCCACTTGCGGCCCTCGTGGTTGTGCCAAGCAGTTCTGATCGATTCTTTTTCCTCCTCGCTTTTTGCGCGGTGGTACGCATCGATAAAGCGCTGCAATTCGATTTGAATGTTTGTCAGCAGTGAGGGATCTCTCGCCATCGTCGCGACCAACCCGTTGTCGTCCTTCATCGCCCGTTGAAAATAGGCTAAACGACTCGGCGTCAAAAAATTCACCGCCTCGGCGACGGCGATCGGCAATTCTTCCAAGAAAGGGCGTCGGGGCAAAGGGTCCACGTAGGCCAAGGCCGTGTCGTTCCCGTTTTGAAGAGGTTGAATGGCTTGGGAAGGATTTTCGGAGGCCATGAACGCTTTTGTCGCGGCCACGAGGAGGACCGTGGTCAGGAGACGGATCGTGAACGCTTTAGTCCTGGAAGGCACGTCTTCGGGGAGGACGAGCTCCTTCGTGCCCCTCACGTCCGTTTCCGCGTACGGCGCAAAGTGGTCGCCCTCTCGTTTGGATAACACGACTTGGGAAAGCCGGCTTTTGTTGGCGTCCAGCTCTGGATTGGTCGTCGCTAAACCCACATGCTGGTCCGGATGCTTGAGCAAATGCAGCAAAAAGGTGGGCGAGAGGAACGATTCGATCTTGTCTTGCGTCTTTTCGTCCACGGGCACGTTGACAAAGGACTCCTCCACCGATGCCATGGGGATTTCCAAGGTCGAGAACTCGGGCTCTTGGCCGTCGCTGATACTCTCAAAGTGCAGAGAGAGACAAAAGGGGATCTGGGCGGCCGCCTCCCCCTGCACGGGGGAGCTCGCCTCCCCCTCTTTTTTGAACACTTGTCGAGTCAGCCTTTTTTCTTGGATCCACGCCTCGTCATTCAAGTGGTCGTCCAAGTACGACAAGGAGTCCAGCTCGGTGAAGCCCTCCGGGTCGATGAATGCATTCATTTGGATGAACGTGTGCAACCCTTCTTCCAGGACCTCGTCGGGGGACAGGAGCGTCGCCAAAAAGGAGCGGTCCCAACAGGGGTGGGACCCAGGCACGCGTGCAAATCCATTGGCATCCCTCTTCGCTTGAAACGCCTCCATGACGTCCCAATCGGGAAACATGAACGCGAACAGGCGCTTGTCGACGTCCTTCGCGTCCGTCTCGTCGGGCTGGTCTTCCGCCAACACGCACTTGTCCAACAAAGAATCCTGGGTGCCTTCGCGTTTTAAAATGCGGACGGTCACGTGGCGTAGGGCCCACGCCTCTTTTTGGGCGTGCAGGAGTCGACTGATGCGGTCGTACTCGTCCACGGTTGACTCCGTGACCCACCAATGGAGGGTGAGCTGGGTACGGAGTTCATCTTGTTCGGAAGGGGGCATCGACATGGGGAAAGGGAAAAGGGAAAGGGAAAGGGACGTGTAAATACAAAACAAGGTTTTTATTCGTCCTCTTCCCTTTTCCCCTTCCCATGCTCAGCGCCTCAGATACCCTGTGGTTTCTGTGGGCCACGGTCCTCTTTCTGGTCTTCGTCATGGGCTTGCTGATCGTCCATTACGCGACGCCTCCGGGCTGGCACACGTGGTTCTATTCCATCAAGCCCCGGTATTTCCCTACGCCCACTATTTTGATGGCGATGGCCGTCGTGTTTTCAAGCCTCAATGTGCCCGCCTTCGTGTTCTTGAACCAGGACGACGGCAACATGCTCATGGTGACCTCATGCGTCTTTGCCCTGCTCCACGTCTGGGCCAATTTCTTTTGGGTGTTTGCGCTCTTCGTCAAAAAGAACATAGTGGAAGCGGGGGGCCTCGTGTTCGCGTCGGCATGCTTCTTGGGCGTCGTGGCGGGCGTCTCTTGGTCGATGGGAACCATGACTTATTTGCCCGCTGGAATTCTGACGGCGGAGCTCGTGTTTTTTATAGGAATATTCATTCTTCATTGGATGATGTGGTCGAACGAATCCGAGCTGCAAAGAGCCCATACGGTGTATGAACATGTGGAAGGCACTATTTTGGGGCAGAGTGAAGAAGAAATCTAGTTTCTAGTGTTCTAGTTCATGCAAGGTGCGCTCTATAAATTTAAGGCAAAAAGTCGATAAAATGGGTGGGGTCTGATCGAGAAGCAACGCTCGACGTCTCTTGACACAATTGATCGCCCATTGAAATGCGTGAGCGGTCGTTCCCTCATCGATGATGACGACACGACCCTCTTGTGCGTTCAAATAGACCTTGTGCGTGACTACCTGGGGCTCGGTCGATCCCTCTTTAGGAGGCAATTTGACGGAGAGCACTTGCTGCGCATAAATCTCTTTCCCATCTTCCTTCGTGCGTTCATTCGATAAATAAAAAGACTTGCACGCATTTAACAAGGGCACCTGTTCCTTCGCTATCACGAGCGTAAAGTAAAACGAGAAGAGTCCGTCGCCCCTACATTTATAGTACACCCCCTTTTTCACGATATAGGCGACGGCGCTTCCATATGTAAAGCTGGGGGAGGAGGAGCAGGACGACTCTTTCCACCGAAGCTGATCTTGCTTCTGATTCATGGAAATTTTGCCTTCTAGGTCAAACGCGACATCAAAGGCCTCCGTGGTACAAGATATTCTCGTATCTAGGAGAATCAAATGCCATTGACTTCCACTCTCCAACTGTAGCTGTTCAACGCGACAGACTTCGTAATGGATGTCCTCCATACCTAGTTCCACGGCAAACGTATGGCTTCCATTCGAATTTAAAGTGATCGAGTCTTTCATCTTGTCCTCGGACCCTAGTAAAGGAATGGTGTAATAGAGATAGGGGCTCTCGTCGGCGCCTTTGGATTCGGTTTCGGCAGGAACAGGGGTAGGGGTAGACATGGAAGGGGAGGGGAGGGCAGATGAATTAGGTTTAAAAAGTGAACAACAATATTCACGTTTTCAAGTTTTTTCCGTTTTTCCTTTCGCCTTTTTCATTTTTTAGGGTAAACGTGCGCCCCTTTAAAAGGTTCATTGTTCATTCTCTTTTTTCCCCTACCCAATATCGATCCTCGATGAGCAGCGTCGCCAAAAAGGTGTATACATGTTATTCATGTGGCCAAGAAGGTCACGTTTCGACGCGATGTCCCCAAAAGGGAGGCAAGCCACCGTCCGGTCCTCCCCAAAATGGTGCTCCCGGCGCCCAAAAATCTCCTGTCAAATGTTACAATTGCAATGAAATCGGTCACATAAGACCCAATTGCCCCAAACCCACGGCCCCCTACGTCAAGAAAACGACCCAATATGATTCGTCCTCCATGAGTGGCAAGAACCCTACAGGGGCGAAGAAAGACGCGATCTGCTACGGCTGCAAGCAAAAGGGCCATTTCAAGAGCCAGTGTCCCGAACTCGCCCAACAGGTGCAGACCCACGAGCAGAAAGACGCGGTCGAAAAGAAGAAGGCGGAAAGCAAGTTGAAGAGAAAGGCGGAGGAGTACGCCACCTTATATGAAGACGACGATGGCTACAAAAGCTCGGAGGTCGACGAATACGAACTGTCGTTATTGCTAGACGAGGAGCAGGCCGAGGCGAAGGCTATGGAACAGGCGCGTCTCTTGGAAGAAGCGGCCGTCCAGAAAGAGCGCGTCGCCCTCAAAAAACAAAAGATCGAGGCCAAGGAAGCGAATTCTTTGGGCCATACGTTTGAGTCTTACAACGAGAGTCGGGCCGTTCGTCCTCCCGCCTCCACAGCTCCTACAAAAGCGCCCCCCAAAAAAGAAAAGGAAAAAGAAAAGGAAAAGGAAGAAGACGCCTTGCTGCCCTGCCTTTTTTGCAACGACAAGCCGGCGATTTACGCATGCCTGCCCTGCAAACATCAATGCATGTGCGTCGAATGCCACGTAACCCTGTATCACGGAAGTATTTGTCCTCTGTGCAGCACGTTTGTGGATGGAGCTGAATTTGTAGGCGTGTAAACATACAGAATTCAAGTTTTTTTTAAAAGGAACGAACCTACATAAGTTAATAGTTTTTAATTAATTGAAACATACACACTCCTTTCTATTCCCATTGTTTCCTTCCATGCTCTCTTTCCGTTCCTTCTTCGTGCTCTTTCTCGTGTTCCTTTTGGCCAAAGGCCACGCTGCGCAGAGCGCTGGCGTCCTCTTTTTCAACGACACGGCCTGCTCGATCCTCCTGCCTACAGACACCGGCATCACGCAAAATCCGGTTTTAGGCATTCCTTTGAACACGTGCTACGAGATCCCCACTTCCGGAAGCAACGAGAATAACTTCCTCAACGTGACGCAGTGCGGGATAGGAGGGTTCGTCAACGTCTCGGTCTACACCAGTGAAGCCACTTGCAACACGAGCACAAGCGTCGGCATCCAGATCAACACATTGGATTTGACCTGCTACACCCTGCCCCTAAGTCTCAGACAACACGGAGGTCCAAGCTCCATCGTCGTGGACTGCACGTCCGGCGACTTTCCCCCCTCGTTCTATCCCCCAGCTGCCTCCTCTTCCTCCTCTAGTTCGTGGACCACGAACGATACCATTATTATTAGCGCTACGATAGGGGGCGTGCTGTTGATAGGAGTATTGATAGGGTTTATTCTTTGTTACTGCCTGTCCCCGAAAAGAAAAGGATACCGTCGCTAGTTTCCCTTTTCCATTTTCATTTCTTTATTTTTCATTTCTTTCATATTTATACGCCATGTCTGAGCCTATCCCCGTCAATACGTGTACCGCGCTCGTGTCTTACCAGCCTATTCCTTGGTCCTGTACGCCTTGGAAGCTTGTCGGCTACGTAGGGTCCGAGTATTTTAGAGGCGACTATGGGGAGCGAGAGTTTGTTTATAAAACGTGGCCCTGCGTGGGACTTCCCACTTCCCTATCCAACGCACCCCACATGTAAGTTACAAGACACCAAACAGTAGTTTATACACTAATGATAACTTATATAAGCATTATTCACGGTGAAATCGGGCGCAACATAAGGGGGCGTTATAATATAAAATACGCCTCGCCAATTCGCTGTGTCATAATATATAGGAAACTGGTCGTACGATGGTATCGTGCAGTTGTAAGTCGCCGTATAGGTGGCGTATTGAGGATCCACCGTCCAGTAGCAGACGCCGGGAGAGACATAGACCAGATCGTAGTTAACGGGATTGACGTAAGCAAGGTCGAGTTTGCAAAAAATGATCCAAAACGGGTTTGTGGAGGCTGCTGTTCCTTGATACGGCAGAGGGTTCGATGGATCATAAAAACGGTTTTCTCTGATATCGACTCCTATGTACAATGCATCATACCCTACAGGAGGCGCATTGCAGTTCGTATACACTGGTTTCATATTAAGCTTGATTGTGTAACTGATATAGAAATAACGCACCTCGGTGGTGGACGTGGGATATGTAGGAATGGTGACGGGCGATGAAAAGGGGAGCGGAACTTCCACATACAAATACGCACCACTTGAATAGGTATATTCAAGATAGGCTAAACTGATGGGATATATGTTTGAAGAGGTGGCCAAGGGAAGGGTGCTGCAACCGTCCCATCCCCCGTGGGCACTGCAAGCATAGGCCCCTCCAATATATTGGAGTTTATCGTGGACTCCACAGTATACGCCGGAATAGGGCCCCGCACATGTGCACACAAACCCTTGAAAATCGTACGTATTTTTACAGATGCCTCCGTTGAGACAGGGGTTTCGAGTACTACAATAGTCGCAGACGTAGGTCCCGGATCCCGACGAAATACAGGTGGCCCCGTAATTGGACTGGGCGGGGCACGTATAGGTCGCACACACGTTGTTGTATTCACAAAGGGTGCCATTGTAACCGGTGGGACAAATGCAGGTATAATTGGAGGGGTAAAACGTGTTGTTGCAGGCCCCGCCGTTCTGGCAGGGATTTCCATCAAGTTGGCATATTTTGGGGAGTTCGCACACGATCCCTGTATAGTTGGCGTTGCAGACGCAATGGGAATTGTTCGTTCCATAATCGGTCACACAGACGCCGGCATGCTGACAGGGATTGACGACGAGACAATTATCGATCAGGTGCTCACAATGAGGACCCGTGTACGAATAGGCGCATGTACAGGTATAATTGCCCGAAAGTCCCGTATCTCCTTTACAAGTCGCTCCATTTAAACAGGAGTCGGCGGCACAATTATCATATTGGTTGAAGAAGGAAATACTGGCGGGGGTGCCGGACTGGCATTGGGCATACGCCATCGTATAAAAGTAGTTAAGCGTCATGGTGCTCAAAAGCACGGAGGTCGGGAAATGCATGAGGCATTCCATGCGATTTTCCAACGAGCTCGGCAGGGAGTGGCACCAGGTGTAGGAGATATTCGACACGTACGCAAGACCTATGGGAAAGGCGAGGGCGTAGCAGAAGATCGATTCCTGGAACACGGTAAAGACTTTGGGGTACCCCCCCGATAGCTGGCACCACGTATCGAGCGAATCGCTATAAGACGTGTTGTAAATGGTATTGTAAGGCATCGGGCAGTAGAAGGCGTACTGATTGGGCGCCGTCTGGTTGTTGAAAATCTGGTGGAAGAGAGAGGGGCACAATTGAGGGGGCGTCAGCAGCGGCTGGACCCACAGTTGCTGTGCGTCCGTCAGCGTGGGAGGCGAGAAGGAGACGACGACGCTTGGCATGGTCGCATAGACCGTGAAAGGGGGATACGAGGGAAGCACAATCCCGTGTTTCGGCAAAGAGCACGCGTAAAAGGCGGAAATGAACTGGCCCGCGACAGGCGCCAACTGACAGCTGAAGGGGAGCAGGCCTTGGGAACAGCCGAGCGTGAGGGCGATGGGATATTGGCAGTAGGCGCCCGCATAGTTCGAGGCGCATACGCAGGACGCGGAATCCGTATTTGCGTTATACATGCATTTGCCTCCATTTTGGCAAGCCTGATGTCCGATCACACTCCCGTCCGGCGATCGACACGTGACGGCGCACGTCACGTCATCGAACCAGGGGACCAGTTTTTGCGGATCGCACACGTCGCATTTCTGGCCCGCCCATCCATTCAGACAGACGCAGGTCGTGTTGCTCCCAACCGTCCCACTGGAGGCAAAGTGTTTCGTGTAATCGCACGAGTGGCTGATGGCGTTCTTGGTCGTACATTTAATATTCGTTCTGTAGCTAAACGTCGACGAGTCTCTTAAGGCATTGGAGCCATACAACTGGTTGTAAAACGCGCCCGTGTGCATGGTGTAGTCTTCGGCGACGGGCCAAGGCATCTCGAAATAGCTTTGCTGGCACAAACAATGTCCCGGCACGCAAAAATGTTCGAGCGCATAGCACCCCTCCTGTCCCGTCACGTTGCTGTAATAGAGGACGTCCTTCGTAATGGAGCAGCCGCACTGAGACGGGTCAAAATGGGACCAGAACATGGAACCGCCGTGATTGAACGCGTTGGTATTGGGTCGCGATGATTTTGTATCTTGCGCCAAGATGAAATCATTGAGATCGCTGTCCAACGACCAATCCGAATTGTAGCCCGGATCCCCCCATCCCGTAGGTGGGGTATATACATGGGTGAAATTGGCGGTCAGGGTCAAAATACCGTAGCCCACCAATTGCAGGAGCTGCTGTCCCGGGTTCTTGGACGGACAGCCCACGGGCTCGTTGACGAACGTATCGAAAAAGGGGACTCCGAAATAGGACGGAACGGTGTTCGCCGCGTCCCCCGTTTGGACTAAGGGCGTGAATAAAACGGGATTGTTGGCTGCAGGTTTCACCGCATTGGTATTAATCGAGGCGATGGACCACCAACTCGCATACCAGGGCGCGAAATCGTTTATGGCATAGCCCGGATACAAAACGGCCGTGCTCAAGGTCGGGTCGAGAGAGCAGGAAGGCTGAAGAGAAGAACTGACCACGGGTTGTCCGGTGGACCAGGAGATCGTCCTGCAAATCGAGACCCCTCCTGAATAGGCGTTGGTATACAATTGGGGATGGGGGACGTTGGGGAAGGATCCGACGAGCGAATACGTGTTCGTCTTGATGTTTTGCAGGTTGGAGGAGATCATGCGAATCGATTGGACCATGGGTTGCCATTCACACACTTGGGACAAGAATACGCTGAAATCGGGGACTTCGAAGCCGGCCGCAAACGCGGTAGGAGACCCACTCACACATCCTTCAAAAAGGTACAACACAGGTTCGTATTGGGCACACGTCGTGCCATCGAAACAACCCCAATCGGTGCCCGGTATCTGGTTATCAAACGTGCCCTGATAATAGTCCCAGTAGCCTTTATAGGAACTGTCCACGACAGGCGACCCGTTGATGACCATGTAGACCCCGACGGGCCAAGGCCCCAAACCCAGAATTAAGTCGGTGACCGTATCGAGACATAAATAGGGCTTGGTGCCCGTTCCATTGGCCGCGAAATAGTTGGCGTTCGTTATACAAATGACCCGTACATCGTCCCCATTGTCGATCGCAATGTCTACATCATTGCCAGGATTGGGAATAGAGCTATTGGCGACGGTACAATACCAATTGGGCGCAAAATCATCGGGGAACGAGTCGGAGCAGCTACATCGCCAATTGACCCAGAGACCCATATTCGATTTATAATACCCACCCCCGGGGCCCCCAAAACCCGAAGGGTAGTTTACGTATAGATACCCGGCCGCATTCGTACATGTTTTAAAAAGACATCCCGTTCCATGCTCGGAGCCACAGACCGTCATTCTGCAATTGACTTGCACTGCCGTAGAGAGCTGATACGTGGCGTACATATGTTGGGGAGGCAAAAGAAGCGTTTGATAGCTCGGATTGGTATCTTGACAGCCACTCAATGAGTTCGGATTGAAGATTGGGGTGCCTACGTTAGGAGATCCTAAGCCGGTGTTGCAGATGAGACAATCGGACGGACATTGGTATAAACATGAATAGGGGACTTGGGTGACGGGCCCAGGGATGGGAATGTAGGGATATCCCCCATATACCTCCCAACATCCGAAATAGTCTGGAAAAAGACCGTAATAATTAGATTGGCATTCAAGCGTTGCTCGTTGTCCATTATTGGCGAAACAAACGCCATTTCCACCTGAATCGGGACACCATTGGTGTATATACGGATCTCCAAACGCATCTGGATTTGCATTTATATTATACGTACCCTTAACGCTTCCTACCACGGTGTTAACGAGTTGAGGTAAAATGTTAGGACGTTGAGAAACCGAATAGATAGGGACGAGGGACGACAGAGAGGTATACTGAACGAGATTGATGGAGGGGTCCTCATTGAATCCGGTAGGTTGAAACGTGGCCACGTCCCACATATCCACTTCGTCCAAACACGTATGTCCCGGAGCAGGGTTATAAGGACCATAGGGATGGTAATTGTCGTACTCACAATACGTGCCCCCTTCGGTGTTCTGTCCTGCTACGAGCGTTGCAAGCAACACCTGGATAAGAATAACGAGTTTGAGGACGAAAAGACGCATGCGGAGTAGAAGAGCCGAAAATAAAAGAGTATGTGGACGTGTATGAAACGCGGAAAGAAATAAAAAATAGAAATCAAAAATTAGAAAATGGAAACTAGAAAAAATAGACACGACTTGGCTCCATGAATAGTTGAAACAAACTGATGCCTATCATCGTGATGACACTGAGTGTTGCAGTGATCATACCTGCATTCCCAGGTGCATTCCCGGGCTGTCCGCAGGTCACTTGAACCGAGGCTACATTGTAGCCGTTCATAGACGTATTGGTCGTGGTGGCCATACAGCCCCCTTGAGGGTTCGCAATACCATTACCAACTCCAAACACGAAATCGGTGCATGCATGGTCCTTAAACAGAACAAAATTTTGGCCTGTGCCCCTCACATTGAACGCGCAAGAGCCGAGGATGGAGAAATTTCCAGAGGTCACGTTTAAAGGGGCACACACGGAGTCAATGTATGAGTATTGAACCCCAATATTTGTAAAGGTACGAAGCGTAGCATTATAGGTGCCTGTTATCGGATAGAGAGGGGTCCCACAAGTCAAATCCGAAAAGTAGTTGACGCTGACCGTATAGTTAGTATGCTGGCCCTCCACTCTTTGTCCGTACAAAAAACAAAGGAGTAAGGAAAGACAGAGTTTAAGCATGGCGGATAAGAGGGGGAACTGGGAAAGAATAGAGGTATGTATGAAATGAAATGTGACATGTTTATTTTTAAGGCGTACAAAAAAGAATTCTATTTTATTTCCTTTTTCGAGGTTTCCGCGTTCAGTTTACACGTACCCGTTTACGCACAATGAGACGGCGCGTGTAATTGGCAGTTTGCATTTGTAGGCGCCTCAATACAGCACGTCGAATAATAAATTTTCGTCGTGGGCGCATAGGCTCCATTTCCATTGTCGTTCGCCGTCACTTGAACGTAGGGGTTTTGGGTGGACACGTATAAAAGCCACCCCCCAAACGCGCCCTGCGCATTTGCAGCATTTCCTCCTCCGTACGAATATCCTCTATAGTTTAACCAAGGGGCGCCCAAGACGCCCGCTTCATTCGTATGCAAATACGTAAGATCGGTCAAGCTCGTCACGTCACAAACTATGTTAAACGTTTTGGTCGTTGAATTGGGGGACACGGACTCGATATAATTGCCTCCCCCTGCGGACGCAAAACTAAAATTGAGGTGATTGTGCCACGGACCCGCGTATCCCGTTCCATCCGATGCTGGCGTATATCCTGGAGTAAAGGTGCACGTATTAATGGCCTGAGATCCTTGGCCACTCTGGGCTGTACTATCCGAAAAGAAATACATGAGAAAATTCCACCCCGTAGAGGTGTCCACATTTCCTACCAGCGTATGACTCATCGTAAAGGTGAGGGTCACCGTCGAATTGAACATGGTGGCGTAGTAATAATCTCCATTTACGGCAGTAATGGGCATCGTTTGGGGCAAATAGGAGCCAGACGTACATGAATTCCAATCAAACAGCGACACTTGGGGACATGTATTAGGTGTACAGCAACACGTAATTCCGTCCCCACAGCCACCGGTGCAGCAGGTGGCGACACCTGTAAAGGTCCCCGGACCCGACAGAATCCCGACTTCGGCTAACCCGAGGGTGGTGTACCCACAATAAATCGCGGAATTTGGAGTCAAATAGGGTTCATTGTTCGAGCAGCTCGTGACAGTATAAGACTGATACTGGCAAAATTCTTTTGAATAGGAACAGGCCCCCACAGGGGGGAACAGGGCATATTGCTGGACGCCTGGATACAGCAATTGGCAATAGGAACCGTGTTGAGGCAATATGCAGCTGCAGGTAAACGCGTTCAAATTCGTGGATCCCCCTGTCGTCGTGCCCGTATAGGTGCATGTGCCGCCGCCACACGGATGACTCAAACAGGGGTTGCAATAATAGGATTCGGGATACACATAGACACAATCTAGGACTCCCCCCGTCCCGGAAGGACCGGAGCCTGGATACCCACAGACCGTATTGGTTCTGGAGCCATCGGTACACGCATTGTAAATGTTACACGTCGTGCCGGAATAGAGTCCTTGACAACTACAGGTGAAATTGGAGGGAAACGCGTTGAAGCAGAGGCCTCCGTTCTGACAAGGATGGGAAAAATCGCAGACGTCCGTGTACGTGCAGTTGGGGCCCGTGTAGGGAAAGGGACAAGAGCACGTGTACGTCCCCGGAGGCCCGACTAAAGAGACACAGGTTCCGTTGTGTTGACAGGGATTGACGCTGGGACAGTTGTTCCCGAAAGACGCGCATCGCGGCCCCGTAAAAAATTGGGGACATGTGCAGTTGTAGGTTCCACTTAACGCGGGTCCTGTGACGCACGTTCCCCCGTTCAAACAGGCGCTGCTCCCACACGTATCAAAGCTGTTGTAAAACGCCAAGCCCGCCACACTGCCAGGCTGGCATTGGGCATATAAGAGATTATACATGTACCACAGGGGCACTTGGTTCAAGGCGGAAAAATCGGTCGTGGGCCAAGACACTCTGCATAGGAGCTTGTTTTCCTGGGAGGACGCCATCGAGTGGCACCAGGCCCAGGTCGAGTTGGCCACGTAGGCCACATTGATGGGGTAATTGACGGGGTAACAGGTGACCGTTTCCCCAAAATAGTGGAACGGGATTAAATTCGTGTTCAAGGTGCACCATTGATCGACGGATGGATTATATTGATTGGCCGTGATCGTGTTGTAAGGGAGGGGGCAATAGTAGTTGTAAAGGTTCGAGCTGCCGGGAGGATTCAGGCTTTGAAAGACCCGGCCGCACATTTGCGTATAGGGGATTAAGGGGGTCACAAATTCCTGCTGGGCCGTCGATACATTGACCGGCAAAAAGGAAATGGACGTGGAGACAAGCGTCGTATAGACGTCAAAGGCGTCTGGAAGCACCAAAAAATACTGGTTCATGTAGCAATTGTAGAAGGGCGCGACCACGGGTCCAAACGCGGGAAGCGCGACGACGCAGGTAATGGGCAGCGTCAGCGCCTGGCCACAGGACAGGGGGATCGTGACGGGATACTGGCAATTGGCGCCCGTAAAATTGTTTGCGCAGGTGCAGAAAGGCTGGTTGCCCGCTTGATTGATGGAACAGACGCCCCCATTCAAACAGGCCGCGCTCCCCGAAGAGCTGCCGTCCGGAGAAGAGCACGTGATGTCACAATTGATGCCGAACCACGGTTTCGAATTGTCGCAAATTTGGCATCGATTTCCAATCCACCCCCCGATACAGACGCAAGAGGTATTGTATTGGACCGTTTGATGCGCCTTGTAGTAATTGTCCGGCATGCAAACGGTATTGTGTGGCTCGTAATTTTGATTTTGAACGATTCCAATGAGGTTATTTCGGATGAATGGAGGGGCAGGCGGATTCAATAAATCGAGCCAGCTATGACAGGTAGACAAGGTAATGTCGCAACACGTGATGTTGGTGGCGAATTGAAAGGGGTATTTGTTCGATTGATAGGGGGCAGGCGGACTCTGAAACGGATAGGCGCTTTGAAACGTCTGCAAGCAATTGGGGTCCGACACGCTGCCGTCCAAACACGTCCAAGGCGAAAATTGGGAAGGTAAAGAGGCGTACTGATAGAGGGAGGCTATTTCGGCTGCGTAGGAATATCTCGTACATTGGCAATGGCCAGACACGCAAAAGAAATCGGTGGTGTAGCAGGCGGACTGTGCGCCAATGTTGGCGAAAAATTCGCCTACTCCGTTCGACGTCCCCGGGGCGCACGTACAATTGGATGGATCGTATTGAGACCAGAACATGCCGTTCGTGTTTAAAGGCGTTTCCACGTTTAAGCGCGGATTGGCGCTCGACAAAAGCTGGGTCACGAAGGAGTTGATGGGCCCTAAACTCGTGAAACTGCTGGGGCTTGTGGGGTCATTCCAAGTATTGGGTGCGGCGCCATTCGTCTGATCCGCAAAACTGTGATTTAAAGTTAAACGGGCGTATCCTGTGAGCCAAAACATGGTTTGATAAGGGTCGTTGGTGGGACAATTGAGCATGGTGGGGATGAACGAACTGAAGACGGGACTTCCCGAATACCCCGCAATCTGCTGCTCCAAAAAGAGGCCGGAGCCGACCGCTTGGCCCTGGCCCCCCGCCTGGGCCGCAATGGGCGTGTAAATGAGCGTCCCTGTCCCCGTCACCGTATAGGGACTGGACGTGCCCAATCCATGATGATTCGTAATAGCAGTCAAAAAATCGGAGGCTTTAATTCCAGGTTTCAACGTGACGACGCTCAGACTTGGTACTAAATTGCACTGGTTTTCTCCTGTCTGTCCACTATAAGCTTTGAGGGAAAACATGAGCTGATCGTTGGGTACGTTTCCAATGGAGCCCCCATTAATGACTTTATAGCAGGTTGATAACCCGCCTACATATGGTGCACCTGCCGTAGTAGCACCTCCGACGGGATTAAACGTTTTTACGTAGGTTTTGCTTCGCGACTCGTAAGACGTACCTGCGTAAAGTCCTTGATTCACATTTGTGGAAGAAGGCACATTGGGGAACGTTCCACACGGTTGAGGACTTACTGGGTTTCCAAAGGGACACGATTGAAGTGTGTTGGTGCTGTTTAACCCAAAGAAGGTTGTGCCCAACGTGTTTCCGTGAGAGACGTCAGGTGTGTCCCAAGTAGCTGAGTAAGGAATCGGATTCCATTCGCAAATCTGATCGATCAAGTAGCTTCCGAAAGGCACGTTCCCATTTTGCAACGCCCCCAAATTGGAGCCCGTGGGGATTTGACCTGAAAACGTCTGTGCGGCACTACACGGGGTCAAATAGAGAAGGATGGGTTCATAGGGATGACACGCGGTCGCAGAGCTAGTGCTGCTACAGCCCCAATCGTAGTAGACGATGTCCCTATCCGGATTGTTGGTGCCTACGAACCCGGTCAAATGGGTATAATCGAAGAATTCGTCTTTATAGAGATTGGCGTTTCCATTGTAGACGAGATACACGCCTCCAGGCCAAGCTCCATGCGTTAAAATAAGATTGGTTGCCGTCGAATAGCATAAATAGGGGGTTGTCGTGTTAATGGGAACTCCATTATTGGTATTCATGTTGACATTCCGTAAACAGATGACATCGACAGAGGATCCTTGGTCTATGATGGTATCAAAATGCGTGCCTGCGTGAATTAGCGTTTTCAAAACGGCTGTAGATTTCGTGCAATGCCACGTGTGTTGGCCCACAAGTTGCGGACTACCGACAACCGCGGCCGGATTCGTGGGTTCCTCGATTAGAAACTGACCGGACGTGAATTCGGCATATTGGGGAAAACAAAAATCGCTGTACGTGAAGTTTTTAAAATCGGACGCCTGGGGGGCGCTGGACCCGGATCCCGGATTCAAACTTAAGCAGGCGGAGCCATAACACGACCCGGCTCTAGGCGCTTTTAAGGTATCTGTCACCGAGATACGACACGTGACGATCCCGTCATCGGCATTTTGATTAAGCACAAATTGGGCATAATTGTAACCCGGGGCATTTGGATAGCCAGGGACGGGATGACAGTCTGCCAGATCGGTTCCATATCCCGCAGCGAGCGTATCCGAATTGGGGTAGTCGATCCCTATGTATCCTGCGCTACAAGTGCTACTCGTTAAGAGCCCGTTGTCATAGGTGGCCCCACACACACTGGAGCAGGAGGCGCATGCATTGTCCACCAAAGGCATGCCTGCCTGATGACACATGGCGTTGCTGGGGAATCCGCCGGGGAATAGAGAGCTATAACAGGATGGAACCGGTTCGACTATTCCACGCACTGGGACTACAGGATTTAAAAAAACCAGAAGGAGAAGCGTAAAACTCCATGATAGCACGGAAGACGGGTACATGACGACAAGAGAAGGGGGTGGGAATGAAATAAAGAAGACAAGTTATATTTTACATGGACATGCTGTTTATTTACAAAAAAATAAAACATAAAAGGCTACAAGCAAAAATGGATAAAATAGATACGAGGCTCCTTTCGCGCGTTTTGAAGGCGGACGAAGGCGGTCCCCCAACGTGGCTGGTATTTCCCAGAGAACCCGTTACCGATGTGGTCGATGCCAACGCACCGCCCGCTGAACTAGAGCTGTAACTGGAACCGGGACTTCCGGACAGCGGATCTGCCGTTTTGTTTTGATATGCATCGGTAATAGCGAGACCTATCAACTGGTAAGGCCGAGGAATCAAGGCGTTGACGGAAGGACTAAATGGAACAGACAGATATTCCTGGAGCAACAAAAGGACGAGACTTCCATTTGTGAATGACGCGAGTCGAGTCGCTCGCGTGAACCAGCCTGCCGGCACAGACCCGCTTTCACTCGTATCTTGGACATTAGGCGCAATGACGTCGGCATTACACACAATGGTGGCGTCGACTTCGGACAGGGTGGAGGTATAGTTCACGATCCAATAGGCCGAGACGGGCGTAATGGAAGGATTTGTGGCAAACGAATCGTAGCCTCCGCACCCCGATCGGCCTCGCGTGAACAGCGCGCCATTTTTAAAGATGTCCGTGGGTGCCGTGAACCTCGCATTCGCGTTTCCTGACACGCCCAAGTAAGAAGAGAGGACGGTGGGTAGCAAGGTATAGCTATAGGACGGTTGAAATAGCGCCTGCTCAAAAGCGGGATAGAGCTCCAAGTCCGTGGTCAGAGAATTCCCAAACGAGTCAAAGGGGCCTCCATTTTGGGGAAGCGGTCTTTCGTACATAATTTGAGTGTCCGGCAAGAAGTCCAGATAAAACATGGGCTTGCTTCCAGGGGTCGGCACCATGTAGGAATACACTTCCGCATCGAGGGACGTGACGTGGTAGTAAAACACGATTCCGGAATACGCGCTCACGAACATTCCGATGATTACGTTATTGGACGTCGAATTATCGCTGTTAAGTAAAGTGTAATTAGCGGTCACTTGTCCGTCTGGCAGCGAAATGTTCCACACCTTGCTCACAAATTGACAACTGACGGCCACCAAAATGTACGACTTGATGAGATCCGAGGTCGAGGCGGCCGACATGAGCCCACACGCCTGCCCGTTTTCCACGAAGAGGAGGACGGTGGACGCTTCGCCCGTTTCCGTATTGATCGCCTGGATGCCTGGCGTTTGAAGAGTGTCGTTTATCGCGCTCGAGACCACGTATGCCGTGTTCAAAGGCCCCGAAAAAATATCCACGTAGGTGGTATCGAAGAGTCCATGCGTGGACAACGTCCAATTAAACGACACGGTAGAATTAACCTCCGTGCGACTTGCGTCGACCGAGGAAAGAGCGGCACACAGAATGAATCCTACTAAGAAAAAAATCAAAGACATGGACGTAGGCGAGGGTGGGGGAAATAAAGAGGGGTCTTTGGAGGAGGGGTCTTTTTATTGCATCTGCCATGTTTTTCCCTTTTTTACTTTTTACGTTTCTCACGTTCGTTCACGTACATGTACGGGGACTTCCTTCCCTTTGTGATCCCTTCGTGAAATCCGGCCTTCATCGCGTTCAACATCAAACGTATGACAAGGGACCCCAATGGTGGCTCACATCTTTCAGACGAAGCGGAAATTCGTGGTTTAGAGCGATATTTGAAACCGCTACAGGATTGGCCACGTCATGTTTGGAAACCGAAGCGTCCCTTCCCCATTTTTTCAATTGGGATCCTGCCGGCTATCAAAATATGTCTTCGTTAAAACAGCTCGAAAAGGCGACGTTGGCACACGAATTGGACAAGGTGTATATGGTTAAGTCGCATGATGCGATTGGAGATGGGCGGCTCTTTTACAAGAACACGTCAGCGTCCACCCGTTTTTTCAATGCGTATCCTACGTTAAACCACCGTCCCCAAGTCATTTTGCTGGTAAGACACCCTTTGGATGCAATCCGATCTTTATATCATTTTCGTATGGCGTCACGATATGCGAAAAAAGACGAGGACATGCATGCCTTCATTCATGCGAATCACACCTCGGACGAATGGACCTTGACCGTGAAAGACGAGTTACGTCAATGGACTACGCTGCTTACACGTACTTTAAAGCGGGCGTCCAAAGTGGCTATTATACGCTACGAAGATTTAAGAGCTCTTAGAACCGATCCACGTTATTACGAAAAGGAATGGTCGACCCTGATAAACTGGATGCACGTATCCCCGCTCATAAAAGAAACCGAACGCAGTTCAAGACTGGCATGTGCGGCGTCCATCATGGGTCCGTTAACGGACACGTTCCTTTATCCTGTTAAATCGTGGTCCAGCGTGGCCTCTTGGCCCACGTTACAGACGTTTTTAAAGAAACGCGCTTTAAAAGAGCTGTGCTTTTTGGGGTATCGAGATCCGACTGACTGTCCATCCGCGCTTGGTTGGGGGGGAAGGAATTCGTCCATCCGTTTCTTTTTTTCTATTTAGACTCTTCCTTCCACCTTCTTCCCATGTCTTGTCGTTTCCTCATTGTTCTTCTCCTCTGTGTTCTTTCTATCGTAAAGATACAGGGACACACCTCCACCACTTTTTATGGGGATACCAATTGCACCTCCAGTCCTTCTGTCTATGGGATCCCGTCTGCCACTTGCGTACTTTTAAATGTGAACACGACGCTCCTGATAGGCTCTTGTGTATCGGGGGGCGCCGTAAACTTTACGATTTTTGAAAACGCGAGCGACTGCCAAGCGGACCAACGTGTCCACCTTCAGGGCTCTACGTTCGAACAAACATGTGTCGCCCTGCCCTCCAATTCCCTTTCTTTCGTGTGCGAAACAGGTATACTTTTGAGCCCTGGTTCCTCCTCTTCTTCTTGGACGGAAACGGACACCTTTTTGGTGACGGCGCTTCCCGTAGGCTTCGTGGTACTTCTCATTACATTGATCATCTTTATCTATCTATATAGGAAATACCCAGACATGTGTAGAAAAGACTATGGGCTCATGACGCCCTCGTGAATTGAATATAAATAGTAAACTCGGTTTTCTTCGTGTCGCTGCCTGGAGGGAAGGCTCTTGTGACAGGCAGTTCAAAATACAGTCCATCTGCTTTCGGAATGCCTTTAAACTCGTCTCTGTTTTGCAAGGTGAAGAGGGCCGTGTTCATCATGAGGTCCGTCTCGTAAAAACAGGGATCCTGAATGGAAAAGAGGAGGAGCGCCTGGTCGCTCACTTCGTCCCCGTGAACCAAGGACAGCGTGCCTTTGAACGTGACCTTTTTGCTCTTGAACTTTTGAAACTCCTTTAAAAAGGCGCCCTTGTCGAGGACCGCTTCGCAAGTCGCATCGAGGGTCACGTGGTTGCTCTTGGCGAAAAACAGGTCGGGCGTCTCCTTTTTCAAGACGACGCGGTTGAAGTCGGAGCGGCCGATAAACGTGGTTCCCTCCAAGTCCCCTTTGGATTCTTCATCCCTCGTAGAATAGAAGAGGAGCTGGCCGGGGGGCAGGTCGTGGGGCAGCTCTTTCAAGTGGAGGCCGGACCAAGATTGCAAGTTCTTTTCAAGAGACGTCGACGTGTTCATCTGAAACGCGTACAAGGGCACCACTTTCAACGGTTGGAGCTGGAAGAGCGGCTTGTGGTCTTCTTGGTTTGGCATGAGTTTCCAAGGCGTCTGGTTCGAATCCAAGGTGAATCTGTGAAATTCGCCGTCCGTGCCATTTATGGAATAGGCTTGGGGCGTCTCCTGCACAACCGCTTGGGACATCGCATTCGCGCCCGCGTAGGCGTACGCCGCCTCGGCTCGATACATATGCTTCGGGGCTCTCGCTTCGACCACGTCCCCCACCAGAAAGGACACATGGGTCAAAGGGAATTCGAGGTTGGTCGTGTTGTTCACGTGGACCAGGCATCGGCCCAAATATAACGTGTCTCTCAGATGATTGACGACAAGCGTGTAGCTGTAGCGCACCTGTAAGCCGTTCATGAGAAAGGAGCAGATCCGTTCCCGAACGGAAGTGGAGACATCGGGACTAAAAAAGATCGTGTTGGGAGGCTCTTGGTGCGCCCTATTGACGTGCATGGGCAACGAGGACGTGATGGAATCGTACTTTTTGTAGACCGTGGTCACCGTCAAGGCGCCCGCGGATCCGGTCGTGCCGATCGTGGCCGAGTCTCGGGACACGTCTTTCAAGATGCCGCTAATGGGTTTCCCGTCGAGGGTGAGCGTGACGGGTCCGCCAATCCACTGGGTCAACGGCTCGTCCCACCAGGAGGGAGGCGGCTTCTTCAGTGTATAGTCCGACCACGTCAGCCTGTCCGACATCTCTCGATTCAAGACGAGGACGGAGTCGTCCAGGATGGAGGCGGGCACGACCAAGCCCGGCTCTTTAGTCGTATAGGAAAGGAGCGTCTGCCCATTGGTATAGAGCGTGGCGGACAGGGAGGACGTCATGAAAAAAAGAGGGAGAAAGGGGAAAGGGGGAAATAAGAAAACAATTCAAGTGTATGACAATGGGATTTGTAAAAACTAGTGTACGTCCTTTCTCAAAGGCTTGTAGGCGGGACGAGACTCGTGTGCCTTGAGGAGGCACGCAAGGCCCAGCGCGATCGCCCCGCCCGCCAAGATCATCCCCACAATAAAGATCGCCTGTAAGGACACGTCCAAGCCGTTCCACCAAGACGAAGAAGGGGAGGATAAACCGGTTGAAGGTGAAGAAGAGGAACCGGTACTCGAAGAGCTGCTGGAGGGGAGAACCGTTAGGCCAGGCACAGGAGAAGAGGTAAAAAAAAAGACGTCGCCATCAGTTGCGATGACGAGGAGGAGGAAGAAGAAGAGAAAGAGGAAGAGGAAGAAGAGGAAGAAGAGGAAGAAGAGGAGGAAGAAGAAGAAGAAGAAGAAGAAGGGGTGGGGGGAGGCGCGGGAGGCACCAAATCGGTCGTGTCATTGATGCCGCACTTGGACGCCACGGCTTTCGCGAACCCCAAACGCATGGGCGAAGTCGTCTTGTCCACGTGGACCACGAACTGGCTCAACACGGTCCAGCCAAAGACGGAATAGGACCCGGGCGTGGTCGGATCGTAGCCGCCCATGCCCGGACAAAAGACCAAGGTGCCCGAAATAAACGCGGGAAGAAGGTACGTGGGCACAGGCTGCACCTGTAAAAGCACGTCTGTCGAGGCGTCGGACGTCGCCTGTTGCGAAACGACTAGGGTTAGGGCGGGAAACAGGCTGTTCGCCTGGCTGATGGTGGACACTCTCGAGTCGGCGACGCAATTGGTCCTGGAAAAGAAAGACGTGCCAAAAATGGACACGAACGTGGGATTAGAGTTCAGATTGGCGACGATCGCATTGAAGGCGGGATTCGGCAGGTAAAAGAGGGTCGTGCCCGTGTCCATGATCGTGCAGTCGGGCGTCGAGTCGCCGCACGCATTGCCCAAACTTTGCGCATCGTAGCCTAGAGATGTGTACACGTTCGAAGACGGCGTCGTTTCCATCGTCAAGTCCGTCCAATAAAATTTGTAAAACGTGGGCACGGGGGCCGTGATCAAAGGCACGTACTGCAAAGACCCTGTGAAATAGGCGGGATCGAACCCCCCGAGCCACAGGTTGCCCGTCGTCATGCACATTTGGACCGCGAATTCATTTGAGATTTGGGACGCATACGTAAACTGCATCGAATCGAAAAAGGACGTCAAGGACGCGCCCCCTGGTCCGGAGGCGTGGACGGCGGGAAACGCCATGCCGGCGATGCCCTGGTAAAAATCGGGGGAATGGGAGCTGGTCCCCAGAGGGCAGTTATCATTCGTGAAAAAGGAGGTGGCGGAGGAAATGGAGACGAATTTTTGATTGAAGTACCAGCCGCCGACGTTGACGGTGTCCTGCCAAGAACTCCCGGACCAGCCGGAGCCGTCCGCGAAATGGCTGGAGGCCGTCTGGCCCAACGACTGGCTGCTGGACGAATGGATCGCATTGTACACGGGACTGACCCCGTCGCAGGAGGCAAAGGGACACGTGAAATCGGCGACAGCTAGAGTGGTGGACCCTGTATCTAGCAGCAGCTCAAAGGGACCTTGGGGCGGCGTCCCTATGTAAAAAACACCGGAAAACCCAATGTTCGAACACCCGGATAGAATATCGACGACGTATTGCTGATTGATGGGACTTGAGTTCTCGCTCAAGAGCACGCGAAAGCCTCGTACGTCGACCGTCGCTGGTATGTGCACCACGTGTCGCCTGTCCTGTAAAGGCGTGGACGAAAGGGGCGGCACATACAAGCCTACAAGTCCTAGAAGCCCCCAAAGACTTAATAAAAAGGCGAGGAGGTGCATAAAGGAGTAGAGGAAAGAAAGAATAAAGAAATATGTATTTGACCGGATACAAGCTAAGAGGTATGAATAGGGATAGATGTTGGATGGCAGAAGTCGCACTCTTTAATGGAGCATTTATAGATATAGGGATAGGCGTGGCGTCTTTCCATGATACACGAATGGATGATGTCCGCCCGTTTCCTGACGCTCGCAGAGATCGACAAGTACTGACTCGTCTCCACGCTCAAAAAAAGAAGAGTGGGAAGCAGGGCGTGGATTGGATTTTTCAAGGACAGGTGGAACGCAAGAGACGACCAGTCGTCATACAGAAAACAGCCTAGGTAGAGGGCCTGAAGGCCCATGATCAAAAAAGCGTGGACCGCCACGATATAATTGACGCCCGTCCACCTCAAGTACATGACCGCGACCAAGGACGCATACACGACAAAGACACCGTGAAAAACGAAGAGAACGGACGCCAGGTCCCTCGGCGCACGCGTATGGGTCCAGTATTCGTGTGTGGAGGCTTGGCCGCAGGGGGACATGTCTTTCGCCAACAGGGTGACCATCGCCTTGTTGACAGGACCAAACACGTGTTTGGCGGGTGCGGCAAGAAGACCATTGCACGAAGATCCGCCGGAGCCCATGCGGATCAGGTCCCTGGCATAGGCATAGCGATAAGGACGAAAGCTGGGCGCCCTAAAGTCTCGACCCATGTCTTTCAGATCGACTAAATTGGAGTGTGTCAGCGTTTTAAGCGGTGTGTTGGATGCACAGATAAGCGTGGGTGTTTTGGACCAGGGGATCGCAAAGGACTCGAACGCATCGGGTAAAGCGTGGGTCAAGTTCAACGCGACCTGGATGTCCAGACACATGTGGTACCGCAGGGGCAAACTATAGCACTGATTGATAAACGGATCGATCGGAAGGTCAGGTCCGCCCAAGGTTAGTCTATCCTTTTCGAGGTCGTCGCACTTGAGGTTCGTCCACTCGTCCAGGGACGGGACCAGACGAAAGGGATAGAGATCCATGTAGTAGAGGTGGGAATAACAGACTGAGGCTGAAATCGCTAACCCCACGAGGGTCAGCGAGATCAAAAGGTAGAGAACGGGATGACCCTCGACCACAAATGCGTGATAATTGACGTAGGTGATCAAGACATCGCACCTGCTCGCTTTAAGTAAGGGTGGCATGGTTGTAAATGTTAAAAAATGAAAAATGAAGATACACGAAACAAAAATAAAAGACCAGATGAATGTCCGATGGCCTTTTTCATTTTAGATGGCGGTTTTTTATTCATCCTCCGCTTCTCTGCTTATAGTCTCTTTCTTTTATTTTCATGGTCAGTCGACGCATGTCTTCGAAAAGGACGGCGAAAGGCCAGCACAAGTTTGCCCGCGTCATGAGGGAATTTTATCATGGCGATTTGCACAGCGGCTCCAAGATAGGCCCGACCGTCCATAGCCGTCGGCAGGCCCAAGCCATCGCTTATTCAGAAATCAGACGAGGCAAAAAATAGTCACTTGTCATGACATCATGTATATTTCCTTTTTCCAGAATTTATAGTGTCATACACCTTCCTTTCTTTCATTTCATTTACATTCCTTGTTTCCCCCTATGGAGCCACTACACACGTTTAAGCCGTTATCGTCCACCGACCCAGACCCGGAATCCGAGGCGCCCCAATGTCGCTATTGCTTGGAGGAGGGCGGCGACCTCATCAGTCCTTGTTACTGCGACGGAGGCCAAAAGTGGATCCATCGAACGTGTTTGGACACGTATCGCGCGACCACGCAATTCAAACTCAAGTTTTGCGAGCTTTGTCACTTTGAATACCAATATGAGAGCGAGAAGCCTGTCGAGCTCTCGTCTTTTCTCCAAGCCCGAAAGCGGTGCTCGTTTTTCACCCTTCTTGCCGTCGCCACCTTTAAATGGATGGTGCTTCTAAATCTGCTCATCGCCTTTTTGGGGGGGTTGGGGCGCGTGTTTGACCCGGATCTCAACATCCCTCACGATTGGTTCAAGGGCCACTTGAGCGACGTGGGGGCGTACTACATCGCGGGCTGGCTCTTTCTCTTTTTCTTGATAGGCGTCTATGGGATTTTCAGCATCGCGTGCCTGAGAGGCACGGGTCCCTGTAGGAGGGACCAGGACCCCTCCGACCTGTACGTGGACGATTTCGACGAACAGTATGGCGCGCGATCCATCTTTTTGAGCGATCGCCAAAATCACCGAATTGCGCATCACAGGCGCGCAGAAAGGAGACGCTGGGTGTGCGGCGACGAGGATTGTTGTTGTTGCTGTAGAGGGGGAGGCTATGGAAACTGCACCGTCTACTATTGTCCAAGCCCCTCTTGTCAGGGATGTACGTGTCCCAGCTGTCCCGATTGCAAGGCCGACAAGGGCTGCGAACTCCTTTTGTTAGTCATGGTCGTCGTCCTTATCCTATTAGGGTTCTTCATGGGTCTTTTTTACGCGGTCTGCTTCGTCTCGGACCAGGTGCGCCACATGAAGGGCAAAGTGGAGCGCCACTATCGGATCGTGCATGACCCGAGTCTCAAGGTCAAGCATTTTGAAAAGCGACCCCAAAGGCATGTCGTCATCCACCCTTCCGCACCTGTGGAGGTGGAGATCGACGTGGGGCCTCTGCCCACCTACATGGTCGACGACGACGAAGACAATGAGTTTGCCAAAATGTGGAAACAGAAAAAGCGGGAGCAGTCCGAAGTCTAGTCTCTATTCATTCCCTCTCCCATGTTCAAATCGTGTTGTGCCTATCTGTCCACCTTTGAGCGACGACCCGAGGTTCCCCCTTTCGGCGTCGTCCCTTTCATAAACGAGTTCTGGAACACGCTTTCCAACGCCCCTTTCATAATCATTGCCTTGTTGCGTTTAAGCGAAGAGCCTTTCATACCCATGGTCCATGACGCCTATTTCTATCTCATTTTGATAGGGATCGGAAGTTCCGTTCACCATGCAACGACGCCCAAATGGACGATTATTATAGATTGGATCCCCATTTTATGGGCGCTCTATTTTAGCGTCACGTCGGGCTTGTGGCAGGCCTGGTCATGGTGTGTCCTGTTTGAACTGGGTCTTGCGTTCAGCGTATTGGTCGTCGATCACACGACCACGTTGATTCCCGTGCCTTGGGGCCACGTCTTTTGGCACGTGCTGGCCGCGTTTGCCATCGAGGCGTTTTTGCAAAACGCGGAAAGACTTCTCCTTTTTCAGAATATCCAGGGGTTTCAACGATGCGTGTGTAACTAGTTACGTTCATTCTTTATTCTGTCATACACTATCCCCACATCCCCACATGACTTCGTTGAAATCTGCGCCTCCTGTCGGCGACAGCATCCCCAAATCGTCCAACCCCCTGTTCACGGTAGGAGACCCCTTTTTAATACTCATGTCGGAAGGCGAATTAAAGGTCCAACCAGTACCTACATGCACGGCCCACCTGGGCCCTATGACCCTCACCTTGGACACGTTACACAAGGACGTCACTACACTAAAAGCCGAGGTACAAGAGCTGAAGGAAAGAGACAAGGTGTGCAGGCAACTGGTCCATGTAGGTATCCCGTGTCTCGTTTCAGGGGTGCTTGTCCTATGTAGTTTATGGCTCGCTAGAAAATCTAGACACTAACAACAAAAAATAAATTTAAACGTTACTCTTCGAAATCGAAATTTAAAAGTTCGACATACCCTCCCCGAGGATAGGCTTTCACGTTTTCTTGTTCCTCGATAATAGAAGGTTGATGGCGGACCTCTTCTGGCGTCAACTCCCACAGATTGTCGATGGCGACCCAAGGCTTGACGCTGGTAAACCTGACGATCGCCTTCATCACGTCGTCTTGGACGCAAGAGGTGGCAAGACATAGGCCCACAATGGTTTTTATGTGGTCCGGATGGGTCACCCAAATGCACTTGGTGTATTTGTGGAACGCGTCTTCGGGCAACTGGTGCTCCTTCATGAACTGTTTCACGACCCGTTCGGAGGTGTCCCCAAATCCGAGAGTGAGGATGATTCCATTGTCTGCACGCCCTGCGAGGGAGAACGTCCTGAAGATGGACATAGGGTCAGAGGCTTCCATCTTTAACGTGTAGCAGTCCCCATATTCGTTGCAGGTCGAAGGAAAGGGGAGATGGTAGCCCGCGACGATCTCGTATTTGGGGAAAGGGGGCAGAGGCTCGGCTTGGGCCAAGGGACCTAGGACGAAGAGCAAGGTGAACACGAAAAAGAGGGGCAAGAAGGACATGGAAAGAGAGTTGAATTGTGAAATGAAATTGAACAAGGAGAAAACAGACTATGCTTTTTTTGGAAAAAGGAAATCAAAAAAGTCGAACAAATGGGCGCGAGGATACAAAGACGTCTTTCATTCTTACCCCAACCCTCTCCTATCCAATCCCCTATTCCCCATCATGTCTTTTATGGACGATGGCATATACTTCATCGTCAATTTTGTTCACCCGTTTGGCCAGGCGTATCCAATCCACGTGTCAGGCTCCCGTATGACCAAAATTAAAACTGCGGACGGATCCTTGTCCTTGCAAGCGAATTTTAGCAGCTCTCTGAAATATGTGATGAACGCCTTGGACCAGGCGGACGTGGACGCCTATCTTCTAGAATACAAACAATACCCGACCCAATCGCTCAAAGAACAGGGCGCCCACATTCACGTGATTCCTGACCCCTCTGAAACAAAAGACAACGTCGTCAAAGAGACCTTTGTCCCCACGCTCGCGGAGCGCATCTATCTCAAGTATAGACTTTACGAGGTCGCCCGATCGGGGGAGGAACAGCCCACCGGCTTTTCAGACTCTTTGCAAAAGGCGTTAGTCGAGTATTGGCAGGTCGTGATGGCTCCCCGGTTGCTACAAGACGTTGTCATCGCCTCCTTTTCAACTATGACTGAAAGGCCAATGGATAAAGAGGATTCCGATTATTGGGAAGAAGCCTCAAGCCGATTTAACCCCTCTGTCTTGGACGCCCATGTAAAGGGTTTCTTGGACGAGTATTCAAGAGTGTTGGGGAGAACGCCTCCCACTTCCGTTCAACGAGAACAGGACCCACAGGAACCAGGACCCTCCTTCGACTCTAAGTAGCGCTCTACGTACCTTGCCGACCCGTCTTTTCCCCTATTCAACTCCGCCGACGTCGTTGTTCAATTGTTTTTATTTTTTGCCCATAGATCAACTACTACATCTCCTTTTATTTCACGTGCTTTCTTCCTTGCCCCCCCCCCTCTTTCACTGGATGGCACGGCTCACGTCTCCAGCGGACCATGCGCTTCTAGGCCGAGTCTTCGAGCTGCCTTTTCAAAGTCTTCACGTGTTCCGTCAACACTGCACGCCCCCCGACCATTGTTTTGGGGTGTTTGTCACGATTCGGCGCTCTCCCATTCCGGCCTTTCCTCACGACGTGCATGGCTGCATAGGCAATTGGGACCAGGACTACAGGGTCTGGGCTCCTTCCACGGTGACACAAGAGCTTTGGGAGGTCGCTTTGAGCGCCGCGACAAAGGACGACAGGAGGCACTCCTTCCCCCCTCTCGAAGACGACTTGGGAGCCGCCGTCGAAGTCGACTTTATGGTACAACCTGTGCGCGCGCTAGAGGGGAAGACGGGCCTCTTCAAAGAGGCCACCGAATCTCAAGAGGCCTTTGACAATGCCGTGTACGGCGTGATTTACGAGGCAGGCGATCACAGGGCCACGTACCTGCCCCACGTCTGGGGGCCCGACGTCTCCTGGACCAGCATCGCTCGATCCATTCGGGAAAAGGCGGGCGGCGGACCCCACGGTCCGGAGACCTTTTGGGCATACAGAATCGAGCAGCGCAGGATTCCTATAACGAGTCTATCGGCCTACGCGGGGACCGTCAAGGAAGAGTTCGGGGCGTTTTGGGACCGTCATTACCACGGGCCCCACCACATTCCCCACTCCAGAACCTTGAACGGCGACGTTGTCGAGGACCCCTCTGATCGCGTGCGCAACTACGCCATGTTGTGGACGTGCGAAGTCGACGTTCCCGTGCCGCCTCTCCCCTATACGAGTGCCCAAGAGCTGGCGTTCCTCGTGCTTTTAGAGCACGACCAAAAAGGCGCTGGGGAGCAAGGAAAATGCGAGGCGTTGCAAACGGCCTTGCCCCAGGTGGACCGGGAGTTCAGCTTTTACGAAGTGATGTTCGCGTTGGGGCGCGTCGGCTGCAGGACCCCGCCCTTCCCCACGGTGGAGGAGGAGCCGCTCGTCTCCATCTTTCAGGCCAATTGGAAGAGCCAGTTTTTGGCGACCCAGCCGCCTTCGGCAGACGTGCAGAAAGAGAGGCGTCTTGTCTGCGAGTTTATGCGAGGCTTTGTACAAGGGGACAAAGCCCCGAACGAATTGGAAACGAATCAGCTTGCCGTCCTCTTTGAAGGGCTCAGCGTGGACGCCGAAGGGAATCGCGACCTCCTGTTCAAGCTCTGGGTCCGGCTCTTGAAGCGGTACAAAAAGGGCCTCTTTAATTTTAGCGACGGCACGGCTCGCGTCGACATCACGGGACACGTCCTACACGCCCTGAAAAATATGGCTCGCTCCGACGCTTTTTCGGAGGGTTCTTCAGAGATGCGCGTAGGGACCAGCGTCGGTCGCCTTCTGGAAAACGAAGAGGTACACGAGCGGGACCGTCTCCTCTCGTTTCACCCTCCCGAGTCCGAATGGAGAGACCTGGACGTGGGCGCATGTCCCTGGTGCGTGATCTCGTGACGTTTATGGAACAAGGTCCATCTTCTCTTTTATTTTTTAGTTTTTCCTTT
>QGNH01001130.1_pt2 | contig 98211 bp, 165 predicted proteins | sample 1735481 | NCBI WGS metagenome assembly QGNH01 (sample SAMN09239004, study PRJNA386568) | Viral metagenome, whole genome shotgun sequencing project.
GGCGGCGAGCCGATCAACTTGGCGATTTCATGGGATTGTTGAAACTCAGCGCAATCGATTTTGATACAAGCGCGAGCGTCCCCGAAGAGTGATTCAGCCATTGCTTCTATTACGCGAGTTTTGCCAGAACCCGTAGGTCCGAGAAAGAGGAGGTTGCCAACCGGGCGGCCTGGTGCGTTCAAGCCTGCCAGGAACATCTGATAAAGGCCGACGACCTTGTCTATGGCGTCGTCTTGTCCTACAATTTTGCGGCGTAAGGAGGTTTCAAATTCTCGGGCGGCATCACTGCGTTTGGTGGGGTCAAGCTGGGCGGCCAATCCGGTTTTCATCGCGGCTGCAGTGCTCACTTAGTCCGCCTCTTCTAAAGGGATAGAAAGTGTGTCCCTGTGTTAACTTACGGGATGGAAGTTGAAAACGACTATTAATTAGAAGCGGATCAGGATGTAAAAGACGATTCGAGGGATTTATGATTTACCCTCAAAGCCTTAGCCTTCGTCGCGTTATTCGGCCACTAGCATCAGGGGTGATGATCCACCTGATTCGCCTTGCGGCAGCTAGGGAGGGAATGGTGCCCTCCAACCGGATACAGCCATCATCGAGTATGTCGATTTGTCCGGTTCTTACGCCCAGCCAGGATTGCGCATCCCAGAGGTGTTTAGCCTTACGCGGCGTTCGACTGTACCACCAGACCACACTTTCTTCGCTTTTCAGCGGCGCGGCCCGTGCTTTATTCCCTGGCAAGGAATTGTTCAGCCAAATCGTCTCTACCCTCAATACTCGTAAGCAGCGAAAATTTCTATTAGTATGGGAAATTCTGTCCGTTGCTGCCCGCTGGTGCACTTCCTGTATTCTGTGAGCCATGCGGGAACAACTGCCCCACAGCATCCCTGAGAATCATGTTGGCAGCGGTGTCATAGAGCGGATGCAGGACACAATTCATCCACGATGTTGTCAAGTATGTGGCGCTGGCCGCAAAGTTCGCCCGGCAGAAGATGCCAATGGGAAAATCAACATAGTCTGGGTGACTCCCAGCGTACCTTCCAACCGCGTCCAATACGTTGACTGTAATGTCGAAGCCATGCCCGCCATTGTCGTGCAACTCGCTGTCGTCTATTCCGATACTCAAGAAAGCTGCACCTGTTGGTGCGGTCAGGGCGATGGATTGTGCTCCCTGTGCGTTGCCCGCGTAGGTGTCAGTAACCTGAGAGTTCACGAAATTCTGCAATGTCAGAGTGGCAAGGGTACTTGCCACACAGGTAAAGGTTCCGTTGTTGGCATTCGTGTCGAATCCTGTGATTGTAAAGGAATTCCCAACAAGAGCATTAGCAGTGCCGCCTGTGATAGTGCCTGTGTAGAGAGTCACCGCCCCCGTGCCCGGATCAGCAACTGGAGAGCCCAAGTTGCTTGAAGCACCACCCGCATCCGTCAAGGTGATGGAGCCTGCGGCAGACGCAGTGCAAGGAAATCCACCGGGACCGCTGTTATTCCCCGCGCTGGTATATCCCGATGTGACGAAGGTCAAGCCAACATAAGCGCCACCCGCGCCGCCCAGCCAAGTGCCTGTGAGTGTAATAGAGCCAGCAGAAAAAGTTGTGTTTGTGTTGATGCTGATAGGAAATGTGGTGCCCGTGGGTTGAGCTTTTGTAAGCACAAGACCTATCGCTGGGATCACGTTGTTTTTCCAATCCCAGAAGGACTTGTCAATTACGTTGCCCGGAGCGTCCGTGAACACACCACATAGACCTACCGTGCCTATGGTGGGATCCACACCAGCAATGTTGTGAGCCGCAGGCATACAATCCGTTGGCTGCACATATCCATTAGCATCCGTGTAGTCAACTGATGGGCTTACAACAGCAGAGCCAGAGGTATCCCCACTTGGGCCATAGAGTGTGCCGCTGGCGAACCACCTTGCGCTGCCACCTGTGTACTGGATCAAGCAAACAGAAAACGGATTGACCGCCACTGTATGGGGAGCGGTGTCGCTTGCATGCTGTTGTCCATAAGCAAATGCCTGGTTCTCTGACCCTGTACCGCCCGCGTTGCTACCATCCGTGTAGTTAACGTTGTAGCCTACGTGAGATGAGTGAGCACCAGCCACAGCACCGATAGCCGCAAAATTCCACGGTCTAGCAGTAGGAAGAACTGTAAGTATCGTTTTCGAAGATGCCATTTAGAAGCTCTCCCACCTGATGGCACAGCAAGATGCGCCGTTCACGGCGTTTACCGATGTCGAGCCGACTGTGCAATCTGCGTTGACTACCAAGAACTTGTGCATGGCTCCATACACCCATACAGGCTGGAGGGAGCCGACCTGAACATCGCTACGGCTGAACACCACCACACCAAGACACGGGTTTGCCACATAGCCAACCAACGGCAGAATCGGAATTGGTGGTGTGGCTCCGAAGTTGCTCAAACTTCCGACAGGGAAACTTGGAACCCCGACCCACCCAACACCTGCGGCTCCTGTGGCTCCCACTTTGGAAATGATGCCCCCAAGCGTGGGGTTTAGAATCACGGCACTAGCCACAAAAGGAGTAGTGGAGGAAACGAATCCTACAAAACAAACCTGCACATAGGCATCCGAGTCTGCACCTGTGGCAGTCTTTGCCCGATCTATCATCAGCACATGTGGGCCTTGGCTGGAACCAGTCAATATGCCTTGAGCTATGCCAGTTCTCCAAAGGCACAAGCTCAGGTTATCAGCATCCCCGCAGAAGTCTGTTTCAACAAGTGTGGAACCACCAGCAGCAGCAACGGAATCCAACCACGCTATCGAAAGTGGTGCGGTGGCGGATAGAATCATGGCACCTGTGATGCGACCATTGGCATCCACCCCCGTTCCAACGGACAACATAATAATGGGCATGGAGCTTGTTCCCGTGTACACCCACTTCACATAGATGGGATGTGTGGTACTCATCGGACCGTTAGACTTCCAGATTTCAAAGTTGTAAGGTACCCAGTGGGCGGTATCGGACGCGGGTGCTGTGTTCATTGTTGCAAGACCGGCGTGCGTTTCGTTGGCACCTGTAAGGACGATACCGAATCCCGTGGTGTGTGAAGCAAGAACGGTTCCTGTGGTGTTGTTCACGCCAGCAGAAGCAGCGAAGCCCGTCGTGGTAATGGACATTCCCACGATGCCGTTATCTCCGCAGCCTGTAGGTGTTGAACCCGAAGTGCCGAGCATGGTGCCTAGAAAGCCGATATTGGCGCTGGACGAAGCCGAGGTTCCAGCGGCAACAGCCTGAACTACTCCAGCAAAGTTTGCCAAAGTCAAGGTTGTGGCTGAGGAAGCGGTGCAAAAGAAGACGCCGTTGTTGAGCGGGTTTGTGGCGCTCGCGATTGTGAAGACATATCCCACCCAAGCGTTCGTCGCGCTGCTGTCACTGCCAAAGGTGTAAACTGTCAACCCAGAGGAAGCAGCGGCAATCGACGAAATGTTACGGGCACTAATGGTTGTGTTCTGAATGGCTTGCGTCAATGTGTTCTGCGTTGATAAGGAGCAGGAAAAGGTCAACCCACCGTTGGTAACTATGTCGGCAGCACCGTTGTCTACGTTGGAACCAACATAAGAAGTACCACCAGCCCACGCACCCTGAAGCGTCGGGTTGATGCGGCCACGTATTGTGGCTCCCTGACCATCAGCTATAGCTACGTTAGTCCAAGTGTGGACGCTGCCCGCGTTGCTGGTGACCAGTTCGCCGTGCCCTGTTTGCTCCACCCAGCTTAGGTTGAACATGCCTTGCCCTATGCCCTGACCCCATGTCTTGTAGTTGGCGAGGGTGGAACTGTCGTAAGGCGCGTTGAGTGCGAATTTGACTCCCATGTTAGCTCTCCAGCGGGACGAAGCTGATCGTCACCGAAATGTTCTGTGTTGTTGACTCCACGCTCGTGACAACAGCGTAAATTGTTGTTGCTTGTGTGCCGTCGTTATTGCTTCCTAAAATCGTCGGACTCAGTATGAAAGGTGTGACCGCCTGATTCTGATTGATGTACAGATCAAGCAGACAACCATGCTGTGTTCCCAACGCCAGAGGAACCGTGAATCCCCGACTTGCATCTGCTGTCCGTGCCGCTGAGGTCTGGTATAACTGGAGGCGAAACTTTTTACCTGTTGCCTCCGTCACCTTCCAAGCAGAGAAAGTCTTTGCCATTGTCAGACTGTAGGTGCGCCGCTGGGCCGCCGTGTAGCTGTCGTTGGTCGTGGTGACGGTTAGCCCTGGCGACAACGACCCCGAAACGACCACAGCAGAAACTGCTGAATCCACATAGGCATCAGTTGCAACTTTGGTGTCATTTGAGAGAGCAGTTTGGGTCGTTGCAGTTGTGCCGTTCGGCAGCGCGGTGACAGAGACAAGATTCTTGCTCCCGTCTGAAGCCACAAGCTCAGACGCCGTCAGTCCGCTTATTTGAATTGCGGGAGTGAAGATGGACGTTCCTACAAAGATTGTGCGTGGACGTAGAGTGGCTACATTTCCAATGTCCAGAGTGTTGTCGGTGAAGCCAAGACCGCCTGTGAGTGTTCCACCGGCAAGTGGAAGGAATACACCAACACCACTCGCCGTTTGTGCTACCCAGGCGGTGTTACCAGACCCATCTGTCTGGAGCACATAGAGATTGGTGCCTGCTGAGGTGGGTAACGTGAGAGTCCAATCAACACCAGTGGCCCCGCTGGTAAGGGTTGTGTTTTTGGTACCGGTGAGGATCAGGGATGGTACAGTGACGTCGGTGCCCACATAAATATGGGCAGGTCGGGTCGCGCCCGCCGCGCCGATGTTGTGGGCGTTGTCTGCGCTGAACAGCAGATTCCCTGTGAGAGTGCCTCCGGCGAGTGGTAGCGCATCGGTGATGCCATAGCCTGAAAGTGTGGTCGGGGTGCTCCCCAAATCTGCAAAGGCAAGCTGGGCATCCACGTAGTTCGTGCCGTTGGCGCGAAGGACATGCCCAACTGTGGCGGCTGCGCCGCCGATTTGAAAACCTGTTCCAGCGTTGAACAACGGTGCCAGAACTGATGTACCAAAGTATCCTGTGCGTGGACGAACGGTGGCTACAGCGCCGATGTCAAGAGTGTTGTCTGTAAAGCCAAGACCGCCTGTGAGTGTTCCACCCGCCAATGGAAGGAAACTAAGTGATCCGGTGAAAGCAATCTGAATATCCGCGCCTGCACCGGGGTTGGTAATTCCAATGTTAGATCCTGGCAGAAAATTAAGAGTGCTTGTGACTCCTGTGCTACCACCACTGATCTCAATGGTTATCCCACCGCCCCCACCGCCGCCCATTGAGAGATCAATCTGACCAGAAGCGTTGAGAACAACCAGTTTACCTTTGTCTGCACTGCCTGCGGAATGATCAACTGCATCTACAAGAGTTTCCTGGAACGGGCCAACGGTCGCCGTCAATTTCAGAGATTTGAATACGGGAATGGTCGGAGTGGGCATCTAGCAACACAACCTCACTTTGAAAGTGATAGTCCTGTTGCCTAGATTAAGTGGAAGGAGAAGTTAGTCTTGTCGGTCCGTTGTGTTCTATGCTGAGGGTTCACTTGTCGTAACAGGCACAGGTACAGTGGGAGTCGGGGCGGCAGCCGCAACGGGTTCAGTCGCAGCAGGTACTGCGGAGGTTCCAGGGCCGGGATCAACGGGCGCGGGTGGCGCGGGTGGCGGTGGAAGTTCTGTCCACTTCAGGTCGTCCAGATTGAAAGTAACCTTGTCAAATGTCAGACCAGCGTCAAGTGTCCAACCTTCTATCAGTTGGCGCAAGTGTGTGGATTCATTCTGAATACGCTGTTGCAAACCGCGAATCCCCTCCTGGATCTGTAAGACCCGAAATTGAATGTCACGAGCAAGGAATTTCTTGTCAGTAGTAAGTTCGGGAAGGGGCATAGTTGACTCCAACCCTCAATACTAGACACCTACAATATTGTACTCAATTTTCTTGCGGGTCCAATGCTCGTTGGTCTGGACGTGCCGCGCCCGAACGAACTTGCCCACACGAGTGGGGAACTCACGATAGAGAAACGCTCCTGCGGGCCGGACCACCAGACCTTCCTGTGTCGCCGGGTTGAGACGAGAGCACAGTTCTTTGCAGAGATCGTCGCTGTAGGTTCCCCAATAGATCAGCGGAACCGTCGCCAGACCGAGCATCCCACACCACTCCATGGTGTCACTCCAGGACAGGCACGTCATCTTGTCCCAGATGCCATATACGAGGAAGTAAGACAGGAGGTCGTCATAGCGTATGGAATGCACCGCCGCAACGTTCTCGCCACAGATTCGGAAGCCCGGTGGTATCTCATGGGCGATACCACCCCAGATAGCCTTCACGCGCTCTCGCCATTCCTCGGTGGGTGAGTCAAGGGATCGTGCGTGGATGTAGTCGTTGTACATCGTCGTGTTCTCACCGTCCATTTTCTCGGTGATTACGACCTCCGTTCCCTCCCAGCCAGCCGTGGACTGGAGCATCCGGTCATCGTTCTGGAGATTCGGGGACCAGGGAAAGTGGAACGTGCGTGGATACTTCACGCGGTTGATGAACAGGTGAATGAACGGTCTCAATGTTTTCTGAACGGATGGGTCGTCGAAGAGTTCGCCGGGGAGCCGTTGACCGCTAGGGAGGATGGGATTGCCCCACTTGTCGTATTCCTGGTCGACATATAGGTGGGACGGTAGAACCACTCGTCCGATACCTGCCCGCGCTCGCAGATCTGAACAGCTGATCCGGGTAGCTTCTGCTTCAAGATGGCAGGCCGCGCAGAGGGTGACGCCGTTGTCTTCAAGATATCCACCATCGGGAAAGAGCCTCCGTTCGAGAATGTGATGAGCGTCGACACCCGGCGCTCCGCAGACGACGCATTTGCTGTGGTCGCGGTAGAAGACCGATTCCTTGAATAATTGCCGGGGTGTCAATGGAGCCGCGCCTTCCGTGCTGTGACGCCCGGTGCCCACCGCCCGGTGGCCGGGTCGGCATACTCGAGTTCGCAGTAAGTCGGATTCATTGCCTGAATGTAGACTTTCGGTCCGCCTTCACCGATTTGAATCAGGTGGAGGACGTTCTTGTCCGCGTCGCCGCTCTTGTTGATTTGGTATCCGGTCAGGAAAGTGATCTTGCCCTTCGTGACGTACTTTGACTTCTCCAGGAAGACGGTCCTCCCGTTGGTCATCACGACTTTGACGCATTACGTCATAAGGATAATCCTCTGGGACATGGGTGGCCATCTCCCATGCCCCTTCGCTTTCGCAGGCCGGATTCTCGGCCCTTACAGTCTATCTCCGAAAGTTCTTGTTGACCTGAATCTGGTCAATCGTGCACTGCTCGGGCTTCTTGTCATCGCGAACCCGAACCAGGTTCGGCTGGACGACTTCCAGCTTGGCCGTGCCGTACAGGTAATCGATCTCGATAACGTCGCCGATGCGAACAGGCTCTTTGCCGTTCAACGATACTCCGCAGATGCGTTGCAGCCGCCCTTGCTTGTTGTACAGGCTGACTTCCACGCTGTTGTGTCCCTCTGCGTTCGGCGCGGTCACGACGCAATCCAGTGACTTCCAGAACTTGAGTTTCAGGTGCTGGCCGTTCTTGCCAGGCTTGTAGGGCGCGTCCAGTTTCTTGAAGCAGACGCCTTCCGCCTTCTCCGCTTTCTTTGCGAGGATGAAGGCCGCCTTGGCCGCCTTGCCCGTGATGGTCTTGGCAACGGTGACCAGCTGGCTGCGGTTCTCGAAGGCCAGAATCGCCGCTTCTTTGCGCTTGCTGTATTTCTGTCCGGAAAACTCTAGGCCGCCCAGGTTCAGAACGTCCAGGACAACCACGATGCCCTTTTCAAACTCGATGTCGATGGTGAAGGTCGGGAGCGGGTGATTCCGCAAAGCGTTGATCACGTGCACGGGGAGCAGATGGGTAGAAGGCTCACCGTCACGGTTGGTGGTGCTGATCCCGCTGGCGGTTTTGTAGACGATCTTGCGCTCGCCGTTGTGCTTCTCTTCACAGCCGTAGTTGTCATCGTTGACATACCGAAGCGCCTCGCGCTCGGTAATTTCGGTGAGCAATTCAGCCTTGATCGCCATGGTTAACTCTACTGAGAACCGGGGCGAAAAGGCTATTTCTTGCGGGATTTCGGGGCCGGGGTAACTGACTCCTTGCCACGTTCGTAGGCGTCAGACTGACCTGCCATAAACATCTGGATCAGCTGGGTTCCGAACAACTCGGACATCCACTTCTGACTGCGAATGAACTTGCAGAAATCGTCAAAATGGTTCCCGCTCGGAGGCTCCAGCACAAGCTGGACTGCGGGGCAGACGCCGTTCGCGTTGATGTAGATCTGACCGTTCTGCTCGAACTTTCGGAGGTCTTCTCGGGACAGGGTGACTTGGGTGTACGCCATTACATCGCCCACTTTCCGTCGGTCTCCCAAGCCATGCCGCCGTGCCCGATCAAGCGGTCGTTGCCGTCAATGCGGAGCAAATCCTGAATCTGGTGTTCGTAGAGTTCGACCAGCGCGATGGCTTCCATGCGGCATCCGTGTTTCACCGGGTTGCCCCGCTCGTTGGTCAACGGCAGCTTGACATCGGCGGCCACGCGAGCGTCCGCGAGTTGAGCGCGGAGGATACCCAGAATCGTGACTCGCGAAGCGTTGAAAACGCGAATGGCTTCAAGCTGAGCATCGGTCGAATTGTCAGGGTATTTCGGCTGCATGGTTAACTCTACTGAGGAGGAGATTGAAATGGCTAACGAGACAGGCTGTGTTTCTCGCCCAACCCGCTGGTGTAAACGGCTCCACGTTCCGCGCCTGAGCCGCGCTTCCCACCGTCATCGCTGACTCGAGCTTCGAAGTTACGACCCGCGACGGGGTGAAACTCGGGCTTGACGGGCCGGGTGGATCCGATACCTTGCAGTCGTGCGTGGCGGAGTTTGGCAGCGCCGCGAACGGGGTGAAACTCGTACAGCGCCTTGCCCTGGACTTCCAGATATGCGGCGTATGTGTCAACGTCGCCTTCGGCTTCCAGGCAGGCAACACAAAGGCGGGCGTCAGGCATAGCGGCAAGCCGCGCAGCGGGGATGGATTTGCTACATTTCTTCTTCAGTTTCTTCCTTTGTGCATCCATGCCTGACTGCAGTGCGATCTGGTGGACTCGACACCGGCTGATACCCAGTAAGCCAGCGATGGCCGCATAGCCCAACAACGGTTGTTCCTTCATTATTTCCACAGCGGCCTTGTAGGACTCACCGGGGTTCTTTGGTGCAGACTTCATAGTTGGCATTGTGTTTTCTCTTTCTATATCGAGTTGAGTATGTCAGTTTGTGAACTTGAACGAGTTCATGAAATCGTTCACCGTATTAAAGTTAATTCCGTCAGCCTCTCTGTCCGAGGCAAATGTGATTTGATAGACCCTAGCCCCCTTGAACGTTATCCAGTTACACTCTTTGCCTGTAGAAGTCTTCCACAAACGCATGACGCCGGGTTGCCCCTCAAAGTCAAGATCGTCTTTGCTCGTCACCATTGTATGTCCGTCTGAAAGAACAACCACGATTCGCAGAAAATCATCCTTCATTAGTTCTCGGGTATATCTCGTCACTGTGACTGAGTAGTCTCCCTGTGAATCACTCCCGCCGTAAGTTCCTGGTCGGAGTTCCGTAAAAGTCGCTGTTGGGGAAGTTACTTGAAAGCCATCACTGGCGGAATTGAAGGTTGTAGTCTGTGCTGCTGTGAAGGTCGCCAGCAAAAGTACAACAAGTGAAAGGGCGAATTTGATTTTCATTGTTTTCTCCTTTGGTGCTGCTTAATCGTTCTGATGATATTGTTACGAAACTTGCAGTTCATTGTTGCACTCTACCGGATCCAGCGGAGTCTCGGTTAGGCCCAGCCGCTTCCGGCACTTCTGTCGGACCACTTGGAAATGTTCGATCACGTTCTTGGGAGCCTTGGTCCAGAAGTTGGGGTGCCCCATAATCTTCTCTAGCTTCGTCAAGCCATGGCGGGCGTCTGCTCGGGAGAGTTCGTTGCCCAGGTGGAAGAAGCCACAAGCCAAGCAGGGGTAGATCTGGAGCAGGGTATCCGGATACTTCGCGCTCGTCTCCCGGAGGGCTTTCTCGGCATACTCCAGGGTCGGGTGCTTGACCTTCCGCTTGCAGGTTCGGAGATTGGCGCGGAGCTTGTTACGACTTTGAGGTTGTGGTGGCATTCTTGAGACGGATGTGGACGCCGTTGGCGAGGAGGCATCCTACCAGTTTGCCATAGGAGTACTCGGTGGAGACGATGCGGTCGGGCCGGGTAGAGACGTGCACCCAGGAGCCGCCGCCGACTCCCGAAGGGGCGCGAGGGCCGCCACAGCGTGGGCAGACTTCGCCATCCGGGAGTAGGGCGTCAGGGCAGTTCATACGCGGTCAGCGGTGATGAAGGTTCGGTCGTCTAGCGCCTTGCGGATGTAGCGCATCAGCGTGATGGCTTTCATCTCGCCGAACAGGGACGCGCCGCCAATGTCCTCCAGACTGACGGGATATTGGTAGACGGTTCCGTTCACCGAGACGGTGTAGAACATGTTGCCGTTCCGATAGAACGAGAAGCGGGTCGGGTTCTGACCCCGAACGATGTCAACGATTTTGAGATCCATCACTCCTCCACCACAGCGGTAGATAGTCCAGAATGCCCTCCACCTGAGACGGCGTCACAGGCTCGGTGCAAATCGCGGTGCGAACCTTGCCGGGGCCGTAGGCGTCTGGGTTCTCATCTTCAAATTCGTAGACAGCCAGCTTGGCCTCGACCAGCAGGTTGTGGACGTGGTTCAACTCGAAGCTGTCCCGCACCGCCTTCACGATCGTTGTGACTGGCTCGCACGGCGTCTCCCAGAACCACTTGGTCCTCTTGATCTTCTTGTACGCGCCGGGGCTGTTCAATGCCCGCTGAAGATACTGCTTCACCAGCGCCACACGCAGCTTGCTGACCACGTGGCCAACCTGGGCCGCGCAGCGCCCTGCGGGTTGATAGATGGACCGGGTCTCCTCCTGCCGCTCCAGTCTCTCCAGTTGATCGTCTAGGTCGCTCCCTAGATCGCGGGTGTAGACTTTGGAGTCCAGCGGATGCTGGACGGTGTCGGCAACGACCACATAGATGCGACAGTTTTCGTTCCCTCCAGAATTACTCTACTGAAACTCTTTACAGAACAGCTAAAATAGGAACCAGGGCGCTGCGTAGCGCCCTGGCGGAGACTGCAAACGACTTGGAGAGAAGCAGGCAGTCTCCAAGATTGATTAGTCGCGATCCTCTTCATCGTCGTAGTAATCGCTATCCCAATTCTCTTCTTCGGGATCGAAGTCGTCCGAAGGAGATACGGCCACAGCCCGTTCGTCTTCGTAGCCTCGATCAACCGGGGCCGGGGCCACGGAAGGCTTGGAGACTGCCGGGAAGCTGACCATGGCCCGGTCGTTCTTGCCCAGACCAGTCAGGTTAGCGATCGCTTCCAGGACCTTGTCAACCGCGTCCTGGCGAGGGTTGTCGGAATGTTCCAATGCCCAGATCGCCTTGTAAGTGACGTCCAGTTCGCGAGCAATCTGGCCGATCGTCAGGCCAGCCGCATTGCGGGCGTCCATCAGGCTGTTCTGCAGCACGGTGGACTGCTTGGCAGCTACCGGAGCCATCTTGGCAAAGCGCAGATACAGGCGCTCGATCTGGCCACGGTTCTGTTTGTTGATCGTGGTCAGCTTCATTTTGCCGCGCCGGATTGCGCGCTTCACTGCCGGGATCGCCAGCAGCTTCGCACGCAGTTCCTTGAGTTCCGCATAGACCGGAACCACGGCCTTCTGCATGAGTGGGTTGTGGGTCGTGGACGTCTCGTCGGTTTTGTCTGACAATTCATACACAATCTCGTATTTCCAGGTGCGGCCCTTGCTGTAGTTGTAGTCGCGAGGAATCGCAACCACGTCCTTCGGGTTCACTTTCGCGGCCATGATCTTGCCACCGCCGAAACTCGACAGGTAGCCAAGAGAACAGAAATGGTAGCCACGGCTGCACTCGTTGCGGCGGTCGGGATCGACAGCCTTACGGGGCATCATCGGGGTCTGGCCCACGCTGTTGTCCACGGTGCCGGTGTGACAATCCTTGTAGTCGTCACGGACGGCCTTGTAAGCCAGGAAACAACCGTCGTCGGTCAGCGGAACCTGATAGCTCGAGGCTTCGGCGTGTTCCAGGAACTCGACGATTTCATCGATGGCACGCTTCTCGGGATTCTTGTACAGATTCTCGACAAACTTGAGCCATGCGGCGGCGTTGCCAGTTTCACGCAGAGACCGGGCAGCCAGCTTAGAGAGTACCTCAGGAACTTCGCGGCCACGGAACTGAATGCCATTCTTGGTGAATGTGACGCGGCCTTGGGTCTTGTTTGCAATCGCACGGGCCAGGGTGACCAGGGCCGGGACGCGGGCCGTGTTGCCCTTCATCAGAGCTTTATGCAGTTTGGAGAAAGTGGGATGACTGGGCGTAAGTGCGAAAGGCACCACGCCATCGGCAGTCTTCAAGACCACCGAAATGTAGTCGTCCTTCAGGACGCTGGATAAAACCTTTTCAACGGTTAGCATACTTCCCTCCAGTATAAACTACTGTCTCTCTGCTTCAAACGGTTAATTCGATCCTACGGCGGTCGCGGCAGCAGCCTGTTCTTTTTGGGCGTTCTGCGCATCTACCAGCTTCACATAATCCGAAACCACTTTCTTGCTGTTGCTGCAGTTCCAGGCGCGGCTCGAGGTGAGCAGCAGCATCGGATAGAGCTTCACGGTCTCATTCCAAGCGTTCTGGAAGTTGATCACGTTCTGGTCTTTGTAATAAGGCTTCAACGTCGCCGGGTTGTTACGGCGCTTCGCTTCATTCAGGACTTCCATCAGTCCCGTGTTCTCGTTACTCTTGGCCAACTTGCGCGCACGGGCCAGGGAATCCACGAACTTCTTCATCGGCGAAGAGGCCGGGAAGTTACGATCAGCGGCGATGTTCATAATTTCTTCGTCCCACTCGCGGCAGTGGAAAGGCTTCAGGTTCAAGCTCATTTCCATTTCCTTGCTGCGGGTCATGACTTTGGAGACCGAATCCATCACGTGGCTGGTGATTTCCACCCATTCGCTGGTCAGCAAGCGGAGGGGTGATTTCTTCTTCAGCCCGTAGACCAACATGCCCTTGGTCAAACCGAACAGGCCGGAGTCGATCACGCTGTTACAGAAGTCAATCAGGCTCTTCGCACCGTGGAAACCACACTCGCGGGCCGTGCCGTCTTCCACGGTGACGTAGTATTTCACGCCCGTGGGCTGGTTCTCGCTACGTTTCCAGGCATTGCACCATGCGATGCGCCCCTGGTTGGAGTAACCGTAGCGGAGTCGCTTGCCTTCTGCTTCCAGATTCAGTTCCACAATGTCTCGGCGCTCACGAGGAACGCTAGGCTTCGCGGGTGCTTTGACGTCGCACAGGGCCGAATACCGCGCCTTCAGATCGGACATCAGCATGATTGGCGGATTGCCCAGTTTGGCGATCATCGCTTGGGCTTCGGTCATAACCTGTGCCGGTGTCTGCTTCGGGTTCGAGCGACTGAACAGATACACCGCCGTCTTCGCTTTGGTGACCTCGCCGTCCGTGCCCGCCGTCGCTACGTTGTCCGCTGCTTCCTGTAAGAAGAAGTGAATGTACTTCTCGCCGCCGAACTTCAGGTCGTTGATGACGAATGCCACATCGGTCTCAACCTCAAACTCATGGTTGAAATCCTTCTGCCTCTTGGTGCCGTTCTGCAATTCCATGGCGGCCAGCGAACGGTGCTCAGGTGTCTGACGCGTGAACACAGACGACTTGTTGGCATACTTGGCAGACCGATTGTTCTGCTTGAACTTGTAGATTTGCGTGTGGAAGTAATCCAACTCGTTGACCATCGGCTTCTTATCTTGCAACGAGAAGTTCTTGTACACGCCGAACAACGCGCCCTTGTTCAGAGCCTCGTTGATGATCTTGCCCGTACCGGGCGCGGCTATCAGCTTGAAGATCAGGAGCCGCGCTTCCCACGGCTGCTGGCACTTGTCGATTTCCTTCTTGACTTCCGCCACCAACCCGGTGTAGACGTCTTCCAGAGCCTTGGTGATGTTGCCAACCGTAACCGGGTCCAACTGAAGAGTTTCGCGAGAGGCCGCGACAGCCAGTTCGCCGATAGGGAAGAACAAGTCCAGCGGCATCGCCGTCAGTGCCTGAAGTTCCGGTCCCATCTTGCTGATGTCGATTTTGCCAATGGCGTACTGTACCTGTCCCTGGATGGCGCGCATCCCGTCGCCCTGGTGAGTAGAAGCTACGGAGCGCATTCCCCAACGGGCGGTCTTCATCACGTAGGTCTGAGCAGGGATTTCGATCTTGGTGTTCAGAATCGGTTTCGGCTCAAAGGTTTCCAACATCACTTTGGCGTTGTTCTCGAACTCCCAGCAGTCATCCTCTTTCACCGGGAACGTTACTTCGATGCCGTTAGGCGCGTCTGGCGTCGCATCTTCGGTCTGAAGAACTACAGAAGGTGTGCCCTGTTCAGAGATGAAAGAACTGTAGATGCGGGAGACACCGTCAAAACGGCTGGTGATAGTAAAACCCTCAGTGTAACAAAAGGGGGATTTTGACCCCAAACCTAGTGCTCCGATAAAATCGTTCGAGCCGTTTTTCGAGGAAGAGAAATAGGTTGTGTACAGCTTCAAAATCCCTTCATGGGAAAGACCCACGCCGTAATCCTTAACTGAAAACCAAGGTTCAAAGCTGGTGGGGATGTGAACTTCAAACGGAACGTCCCTTTTGTTCGCTTGCACGTGCGAATCCCAAGCATTGCAGCTCAACTCACGAATGCAGGCTCCAATCTTGTTGGAATACAGCCCCGAGGACAGAATCGTAAACGCAATTTTCGAGGATTGAATCTGAAATGTCTGGGGAGCAGACACTGCTCCAGTGATTTTTGTCGCGGTACCCGTGCGATTCAGCTTCATAGATGCTTCTCTCCATCTATAGTCTACCGAAGAATACGATTTTTCGGGTAGTTAATTGAAGGATAGATACGTGAAGGATTTCTACACTTACGTTTGGTTGAGGGCTGACGGCACACCCTACTATGTTGGAAAAGGCTATGGCGACCGCGCCTTCCGAAAGGGGAGTCCTCCTCGCGAAAGGATTCAAGTTCAATCCATGCCCGACGAGGCCACGGCGCTTGCGTATGAAATCTACCAGATCGATTTTTGGGGAAGGAAGGATCTCGGGACCGGAATTCTTCGGAATCTAACGGACGGTGGTGAAGGAAACCGGGGCTGGTCAGTCGTTGCAAGGGCTGAAACCTCCAAACGTTTCAAGGACCGGACCTACGAAGAGCTGTATGGAGAAAAGAAGGCAGCGGAATTACGTGAAGCCCGGAGTAAGCAATGGAAAGACAAGCCCAAACCTAGGAAACAGCGGGACAAGATGTCTGCCGCTGCGCTGGGAAAGCCCAAAGCGTATCCGACTTGGCAGACTGGTCAAACCAAAGAGTCCGATCCGCGCTTGGCCGCCATCGGCAAGGCAGTCCAAAAGAAGCTCAAGGGGAAGACTTACGAAGAGATTTATGGCCCTGAGAAGGCAAAGACGCGGCGTGAACACCAAAGTCAGATCCTGGCTGGGAGAAAACGAGTTCGGAGAGGAAACGGGTAAGGACAGCGCGTACCTGCCAGGGCGAGTACATCACGGGATGCAACTCAGGCCGGACTTCTTGGCTCTTGAGTTCTTCTAAAATCTGGTCAATCAGATTCATCGTCCCAGTCCCGTGGACTCTAGAAACTCCACGCGCTCCCGGAAGTCCGTCCAGCCGAAGTCAATCATCTGCTGGATGAATTCTTCCTTCAGACGGGCCGCGTTCTCGGCATCATATTTGTCGTTGCCACAACCGCAAGTCGGACAGAACTGTATCCACGGATTGAGGCCGCGCCCTTGATGGCACACGTGCTGGCAAGGATTGAACTGTGCTTTAATGCCAGCATCACGGTTGGCTGGGTTGGACGCCATCGGATTCCTCCTGGATAGTGCCATCGATCACGGACGTTGTGGTATCAGCGGGTGGTGTGTCCTTGCGCACGAATATGTGAAAGCACGCCCGTTCCTCGATCACCAAGATTTTGTTGGTGGCCTTGTAGTAGTACAGTCTCCCGACCAACCAGCGCAATTGAGTTTTTGTAACGTGCCGGGAGATGTCGATAGTCATCCCGCGTTCATGGCTACTCGCTCGTTCACCATCTGCGGGCGCGGCCAAGCAGGGACGCTCGCGGCGACAGCCCAGTCTCCTGCGTAGTTTCTCCTGAACATCCATAGGCCGGACGGCGGAATCCACCGTCAGAGGAACAAAGTGCTTGGTGTCCCCGAATTGATCCATGAACTCCACACTCAACTGCTGAATGAATGCTACGGTAGCGGGGCGCGCATAGCGCCGATTCTCAGGCAGCTTGCGCGACACATATAGGTGCTCCAAGTAGACCAACTCACCACTCTCGATGGCTTCCTGCATGTCCTCTTCATCGATGTAACGCCGTATTTTCAAGAGGTCTGCCTGCATATTTTCTAGCAGAACAGAGTCTCGGCCAGCGGGAAACGCCTTCTTGATGTTGAACTTTTTAACCTTCTTGTGGCGGACGCGGGACGCACGGCCAGAAATTATGGGAGACGTAAGGCGCACGGCCAGCGCCGGGGTCAACAACAACAGTACGACTGTCGCGAGTTGGAGCAGTCGTCTCATTATCCGACCTGGACGTTGTTCTCGTCTAGAACTTTGACGATTCTGACTATGACTCGGGTGACTTCGGTTGCACTAATTGTGCCCTTCTCATACTTGGCTACAAGGTCACGCAGCTCCTTAACAATGGCTCGGTTTGTACCTAAGTTGTTGAGACCCTCGGCTATCGCCTCAAAGAACTCAGTGCGATCGTGATAGCCGTCGTCACGGATAACGGGAGGCCAAACGGGTCCCGCTATGACTAGAGAATTGCCGTTGGCGGCATAACGAACAGGTTGATTATCGGGTAGCGTGCCCATCTTGCCGCTAGCAAGAATGTATCCCTGTTTCCGGGGAGCTTTGATTTTGGCGAGTGCTCTGGCGAATCCGAACATCATTTATCCTCAATAGTATCTTACGAGAGCACGAAGAAAATCAGCTAAGAGGGTTTCGAATCAAACGGGCAAGATGGCGGGCAGTAACTCTTGACAAGCTGGCACCACTTGGAGTAGTCTCCACGGTACCCAAATTCAAGGGCAAGATTGTAGGCACCACCCACAACTTCCTTGAATATCTGTTGGAAAGGGATACGCATGAGTCGTCCCGCGATCATCTGGAGCCGGGGCCGCTGGGGACAGTTCGGTTCCTCATTCGCGGTAGCGCGGCTGTCGTACTCCTCCCAGGTCTGTTCGGCTAGACGGTGAATTTCAGGGATGTTGCCCAAGTCAGTCAGGTATTGTCGTTGGAAATCGTCTGGCTTGTCAAATTCCTTCTGTAGATCTTCCATTGTCCAGCGTGAATTGGCCACAAGCTCGCCGCACGCGATGCACTTGCCACGTTCAGTTATAAAGTGTTCACACTTCTCTTCAGTCATTTATGATGTCTTTAAGGTGGATCTGTTCGCACACTTGGCGAGTGTTTATGTCATACCGAAACTCCTGGCCACATTCCAGACAGGTGGCGTAGTAAATTTTCAGTTTGCCCCTTTTCCATGTGAATGGACGGCTGTATTCGTGGCGGCAATGGCAGAGCGTCCAGTAGAAGCCCGCGCCCACGGCGGCGGCTAGAAGACCGATGGCATCACCTATCGTTTTCTTGTTCATAATCCTGGCAAATCTAGATCATCGTTATGTATCAAAATTGTCGCGACGACCAATCCTACAAATACGAGAATGAAAAGCAAAAAGCCATCCATGTCAAACCTTGTATGGACTCTCCTTCGAGTGAAATTCTTCTTCCACCGTCTGGGTGGGTTTGGGCGTCATCAAATCGTGGAGCTGTTTGGTGATAGCCCAATAGTTGCTGTCGTCCAGAACGAAATTCGGTGTGTTGAAGATCGGAGAGAGCAGGTCGATGATCGGCTGTTGCTTGGCCGCCTCCGCCGCCGTGAAGATTGGGAACAGGTGCCGCTTGAGCGGATTGTGCATGATCTCGTCTAGCAGCCGGGTAGTGTCTTCCTTGACGTAGTTCTCGGCCACCGGCTCGTTCACGCGATTGATCTGCTTGATGGTACCGGACTTGATCCCATCGATGGTCTTCTGAGACGCCTCAGACGCCCGCGCCAGTTGTTCTTTCTCGCGCTCTTCGTAGGGCCGCTTGTGCGCGTTGCCGATGAATGTGAGAAGATTGACCATCAACTGTGGCTTGTCTTCGGGCCACTTGCTTTGGTAGATAATGCGGAGCAGTTCGTCCCGCTCGGAGTCGGTCAGGCGGCCTTCCGTTTCTTTTAACTGCCGGGAAAGCCCCAACTGGGTGAGGATACGCAGGGCCAAAAGCCGCAACTGCGTGCGGGCGCTCAGCGCCTTGTCCAGCTGATCCACTTCCAAATAGACGCCCATCACGTCGGGATCATTGCTGGTTGAGCCATCGAGTAATTCGCCAGACTCGCCGTCAACCCACTCGTCTGCCAGTGGCACTTCGGCGTAGTCAGCAATCAAACCGACTAGTCCAGCTTTGCACATGTCAAACAGTCGGGTGGCCTCTTTGTTTGGAGAGTTGTTGGTGGCAAACCAATTGGGGGATTCTTGACGGATGAAGTTCCAGATGAAGCCGTCGTTGTCTTGGAAGGTCTGAGGATCTAAGCTCGCGTTCTTCACGGCCTTGAGCATGTTGCGGCCTTCACCTAGGATCTCGGCGTAACGTTCTAGATCGTTGGAGTTGCCACCGACAAAGCCCTCTTCCGAGAGGATGCTCCGACCCACGGTGGCGTCGCCGCCCACCCTACCTTGCCGTATGATAACAAAGGTGTTCTCGAGCTTCACAAATCGGGGATCGTGTACGAGATTCCAAGTCGGACCCAGAGTGGCGATGTAGCCGATGTGCTCGTCAAAAAGGACTTGGTCAAGAACCTGGGCGTATTGAAAATCCTCTCGACTAACCTCGCCATCAGCATATCGATATATGGCACTTCCGCCCCCGTCCAAGCCCATCATTCTACGTAGCAGATCAGACATGTTTCACCCTCTTCCTATTACTGCGCGTCTTCATTCTTTTCCTGATCTTTTTGACTACGAAAGCCGCGAGGGGCAACAGCAAAGTTCCAGCTATCCAGTGCCAGTCGTTTCGCAGAAAGCGGGATATCCACGTCCGAGGAGTGATCTTCACCAGAACGAAAGTGTCCTTCACAGGATAATCTTTGGTCTTCTCGCTGCCGTCTTGCAAGCGGATCACCACACGCACCGACAAATGCAGAGGGTGTTCGCCGGTCTCCAAGGGTGTAACATCCCAAGACCACTGGGTGAATCCCTTCGTGGTAATCAGTTGCTCCTCGCTGTTCAAGGATTCAACATTGAAATATGGCTTGCCCAGAAGCGAAATCTTCATGGATTGGCTGACCGGAATCAGTTCCGTCCGGGCCGTTCCGGTCCCTACAAGATCTCTGGCTAGATCCGCCTGTAGGTCCTGAGAGATCCTGACTTCCAGGCGTTCTTGTTTCCCGACGAACATCTTCTCTGGCGGGTTGAAAGTGATCCTACCTTCGGGAAGGCTATCCAAAATTTGTTGAACGTCAAGGCCCGCACTCTTGCTTATTTCACCAGTTGGAAGCTGGGGAAGCGTGATCTCTGGAGTCCGGGGTAGACTTTTATTTAAGGTTTTCCGCTGGTTAGGGACCATGACAAAGAGCAGACACACGAGCAGGAATACCGTCAGAAGAGAGCTCGATGTACTCATGGCAATTGTTGTTCCGTTCTCTGGCTATCCGAACCAATACAATCGGGCCGCAAGGCTCACACAACTTAATACTCCCAGGAGGACTTGCCTATGCATTTTCTTTTGTTTCTAACGTCAACCGTTGAGGTGAAACGTAAAACAGAAGCCTTCTGAGGGGGTGATCCGAAGATTTATCTACACGGGACCCAGGTCTTCATCGACTGGGTCTTTGTGTCTTTGAACAACCGGGCGGCGCGGGCCGCGTCCCCAGCGGTCAGGCCGAATTCAAATTTCGTCTTTACTAAGAACGGCATCATCTTTCTCATGTCCTTGTCGTCGTCAATAATCACGAAGGACTCAACCGGATGGTCACCAAGCCAACAAGCGATTTCCTCACCACGCTCCGCATCCCAGTCGTGAGGCGTTTTGTCAATCACTTCGCCTTCAACCTGCCAACTCTTCATTAATTGCTGCAGTTCCTCAACGGTCCTGCCAATTCTCCAACAGGAGGAGATGACGAGTTTCGCGCCCGTGCGGGCGATCAGGTTGTTCAGGTGTTTGACACAGACGGGGTCCGCCTGTTGATGAATTCTCAGAGCGTGTGCCAACTTGCAGGCACGACGATTGAGCACACCGTCTATGTCAAGGAAGATTACTTTCATGCCATGATTCTACGGCTGAAACGATTCATTTGCCATTGGTAGTAGCCCGCGTCGCTGTAGTGATTGATACGGCCCTGAACCAATCGCTTCGGTACAGGCAACTTTCGGCTGTCCAGAAGACGGCATCCCGCCATCTGAAAAAGCTCCGCAGCCCCGATCACACGGTTGTGATTTTTGGGTTGCTTGAGCTTCTTAATCAACCTCTCCAAATTCTCCCATCGTCTCAGCAATTCTCGCTTACTTTCAAGAGCGGCAAGTTCCCACGAGTACCCCTCGCAATTCTTTATATCACTGTTGTATTTGGCTTTGGTAGCGAACATGTCCAGAAACTCGGTTAGATTGAAGTTCTTATGCACGTGTAGGTATTCACTCATCGCCCCCGATATGCTGATCACGGCGGAATGACGCTGCCCGTGCTGGCGGGTGTTGATTCCTCGGCTTACGGTGCCCAACGAATTGTCTTTAGATTCGCCTTTAACGTTACCGACGATGCAGTGATAGAGCAGACAACCCGTAGTGAGGGTCGCAATGACGTGCCCCGCCTCATGGATGGAGGCTACTTGATACTTGATTTCTGTCATTTGGTTAGATCTGAGCCAGTGGAATGGGCCTGTTCAATGACGTCGATTCGTAGGAGATCATGACAGAAGCGCCGCGTCATCCGTTTGGTCATGGTGATGACAACGACATCGTCTATGTTGAAGTTTAGCTTGTCGTTTTGGTCCCCACACAACGGTACCTGCTCGGTGAACGTCAGGTAGGTGCCCACAGGTTGGAAGGTGAAATTGGTGATAATCTGGCCGTCCTGTTTGGTTAAATCCACCGTTACGACACGTCCGAACTTGTAATCGTAGGGATTGTCCTGGTAGCCCAGAGGGAAGCCAGAATCGGTTTTCCGCACAGGAGCAGGCGTGGCCGACAGGAGGATAGTGTTGCATACGGAGTGCACCAGGAGCGCCAACAGCAGGATGCCTGCCAACTTCATAGGTCTCTGATACTCACTTTCCTTGGGGTTTTCGGATCCAAAGATGCCGACCTTGCACGATAACTTCGACGGAGTTCGGCGATGGGCCGCCTGTGGTCTCGGGGAACGGGGTCCGGTACATGGAGATCATTCTCCTGTTGTCGTAGATTCCTGATTTGGTGCTCAGGTGCATGGTGATAGCATCTGGTGCGCGTTTTCCCAGGTGGCAATAACGACGGTCGTCGTGCAGGAGGATGCCGTGTTGCTTGAGAGTTTCACCAACCCAGACATCATCGGCGGTTATGGTGATCGGGGCGTCTGCCAAAATGCGGAGAGCCTTGTTGCTCAATCCCATGCTAGGACCTCCGTAAGCGTAGCCGGGTGCCGGTCCTAGTCGCCGTCCTACATAGTCATGTTCCTCAAATCCGCTCGCGAGTAGCTGGGGAATACGGATGAAGGTGTCGGTGTCACAGCGGAAGACATAATCGTAGTTGCGTTCGACAGCCCAACGGAACGCAGCTCGAGCTTTGTGGGTAAGATAGAAGTAGCCATCCGGGACATCTAACTCTAATTCATCTAGAAGCAGAGGATCAATCAACGGTGGAGGCGGGGCAAGTAACCAGGGTTTTCGGGCCGAATAACCCTTGAAATCAGCCTGCCATGCGGGATCTTCCTCCGAGATAGGCCCAGGTTGCGCAGTACCAATGAGGAATCGGAGATCTACATTTGGCGGGAGATTTTTTCCCCAAGTTTCCCGGATAACTCTATTGTGACCCTTTTCGATATCGCTGCTGCAGCTAAAGACAGCAATCAAGATTTTCATAGAGAAATGTCTCCTCTACAAAGACTACAATCTGGCTTCACAATTCCCCGATCGCGATGGTAACGATTATGGCTAGACTTGCGTCCACCTGGGAATTTTGCTGTCAACTCTCTCCGCAAGTAGTCGAGGATCTTCATCCTCTCCTCGGTTTCGGAACCCAGATGTGCCGTCCTCCGATAACTACGACTTCTACAAAGTTAGCTCTTGGTTTTGAAGGAGGGTTAGAAGACAGCAATCGGGATGGTTCAGATTCAGGATTTTTGTGTAGAATTTGAAGGGCTTCTGGTGTAGGGACGTTGATCAAAACAGTATGGCCATTAGATGGATACCAATCAAAATTGGATAGCTGCGTAAGAGAAATTCCCGCCCGTGCCAACGTGTGCCCGACCCAACGGTCGTCAGCATAATCTTTGTTGAGAGGAGTTTTCACTAGGATTTCTATGGCTTTTCTGGAGAACCATACCGCACCGCCCGTGATGTAATCATGTGGAAACGTTCTAGGAGGAAAATCAGGAATAGGAGGATCGCATCGCGTCGACCCCATATCATTTGCAGGCCAACGGATACCTGCATAGTCGAAGTCAACGATCTTGAGTTGGTCTACTTTGATATAGGTGTCATCGTCTACTTTCAAGAGACGATTGTAGTCATGGTTCCAAGCCCACTTAAAGATGGCCTTGGCTTTGAGAGGGAGATGAGCGTAGTCGTCAGGAACACCAAGACGTTCTCCGTCGAAGAACTCTACATCGTAACCCGCCGCCCGCGCCGCTGGGATCCACGTGTCAAGAAGTGCTTGTCTACGAGTTCCGTTCTGTTTGCAAGTGACGATGGCAATGAGTGCGTGACGATCAGCGTGTACCTCATACATCAATTTCGAATCATAGACTTTTGGCGTTACTGCGAGGTGTGACGTAATGCAACCTGAAGTGTTTTGCGGGGTTTCAGGATAACCTCGATACCGAGGGTCCACGTGCAGGGGGATTCTATTCTTCTTCATTATGGATCCCACCCAACGATCTTCTGCCCAATCAGTCACAGCTTCGTCTAAAATAAATCGAGAAGCTCGGTTGCTGAGCCAGTAACCGGAACCTCCGGATGCATATTGTCCCGCGCTGCAACCACTATAATCATAGTCCTGGAACCCGCTTTCTGCCAATCTGTGCAAGTCGATATACGTATCGGTAAAACACTGAAAGATGTGACTTTCAAATCCGTGCTGCATTCCCCAACGATGGCTTTCTCGTGTCTTAAACGAAGTGTGCAAATATCCATCGGGTACATGATGCAAAACTATTTCGTCCTCTTTCGGCGTGTAGGAAAGAATTGAGTTGACTAGGGGAATTGGATATTTCTGTCTGTAAGGTTGTGCAGCCGGAACTTCGAAAGAAGCTCTTAACGCTGTTTCATCTTCGCCTGTGGGTGTGCTATCTCCAATAAAAAATCGGTAATCCAATCCAGAGAACTGTGAAATGTCCTTTAGAAAAGTATCACGCATCGCTTGATTGGTTCCGTCAAGAGCGTCTTTTACACAGCTGGTGATGGCTATGAGATTTCTCCCGTGGTTCATTGTCTTACGAGTGTGATTTGGGAGTTGTCGATACAGCCAAGTGACTTTTGGCACGTATACAAACCGCGCTCCTACGGCCAGACAACGTTTCCACAAATCATGATCTTCCACCCAACAGTCTGGAAATCCTCCTACTTTTTCAAATAGGCTGCGTCTCATCAGAACGGTAACTGGAATGAAATTCTCTTGAGCTAGACGATTCCTGTCAAATTCGCCTATAACCAAGTCCCAAGTGAAACCAACAGTTCGAACGTTTGAATAGACAATGTCCGCGTTTTGGCTTGCATCAATTAATGACTGCAGATGGTCGGGAAGAAAGAGGTCGTCGTCGTCTAAGAAGGCTATCCAGTCAAAATCAGGTGGTAAGTTGCTGACTATCTTGTTGCGAGTTATCGCACTTCCTACTTTATTGGTATCCACTGCGATGGCATGAAACACAGGAACCGACACTTGTTGCTTTTGAACCGATTTCTTACACTCGTCGAGCAGATTCGCTCGACTAAGTAGCGTCGGGGTTATGACAGCAATCTTCACGTTACTCCAGCCATCTAGGGTTGTTCAAGGTCCAACGCACGGTTTTAGCCATGCTATCCTCGAAGGTCATTGGAATGTTCCAACCCATTTCACAAAGTTTAGTACCGTCTAAAGCATATCGGAGATCGTGTCCGGGACGGGCGGAATGGAAATCCACCATTTCATAACGTAGTGGCTTGCCAACAATCTTAGCTACGCGCTGTGCCATCTCTAAATTTGAGACTTCGCGTTCACCGACGATGTTGTACTTCTCCCGCACCTCTGCTCTGTCTAGAAGGAACAAAACTGCATCGGCGACGTTTCGCGCATGAATGTAGAATCGGGAACCAGAACGCTGTTTGTTTGGGTGACTGTGAATGGTGACGATTTCTCCGCGTAGGACTTTATTGATCACCATGGGGAGGAATTTCTCTGGGTGTTGCCGTTCACCAAACACATTCATACAGTGAGAGATGACTACGGGCACGCGATACGTATTTGCCCAAGCCAAGCACAGTTCTTCTCCAGCGGCCTTGGATGCCGAATAAGGATTGGTGGAGTTGTAACGATCCCACTCCTTGAACGCCGCGCCCTCCGGCGCGGGGCCAAAGACTTCGTCAGTTGAGAAGTACACGAATTTCTCTGGGTGACAGACTCGGGCAAATTCCAGCATGTTCATAGTGCCTATGACGTTGGCTCTAACAAACGGTGCTGGATCCGAGATCGAATTGTCCACATGGGTTTCAGCCGCCATATGGAGAATGTAGTCGAGAGCACCCATTTCACGGCGCACACCTTCGCTGATAGGCAGTGACACATCCCCTGTGAAGATCTGAACTCGCTCTTGTCTGAAGCAATTGATGTCCCGTAATCTTTCAAAACCTCTAGCGGCATAGGTCAAGCAATCGAGGACGACTATTTCCCAGTCGGTCTTCTTCAGCAGGGCTTCCACCATGTGATGGCCGATGAAACCACACCCTCCGGTAACGAGTACTCGTTTCACGCTTTCCTCCGCCAACTTTCCCACACATAGGGAAAACAGTACATTTCCTCGTGAGTCTGTTCTAACTTACTTCGAATCTCCTGGCGCAGCGCCGGGGCGTTAGGGTAGAACTCGTGGAACTGAACTTGCACAGACTTGCACTTTTCCACCATACCAATTTGCAACATACGAAGCAAGAGAGGATATTCGCTGCCTTCACAGTTTATGCTCATCAAATCCAATTCTCGGTTGAACTCTAGAACATCGACGATCCGTATTTCCTCCTTTGCCCCTGTATCTGTGTAGAGGCTTGTGGCGTCCTCGCATTTGTTGATATTTGTAACTGAGGAATGGTCGGACAAACCAACAGGGTGGACAGTGATTTTGGAATTTCCGACAAATTTTTCGCGAAGAGATTCGTAGAATTCTGAAATGGGTTCGAAGATGACCAAATTGGGGTTGTATCTGACTACAATCTCAGCCGCCCATATACCTAGATAGCCTCCAACGTCGTAGACGACGCTGTTTTCATTGAGAGGGTACACACTCAATTTTCGAAGTCGTTCGTTTTCCGAAAGTTCAGTCCATTTTTCCCAACCTATCAATCGACTCATCTCATTTGATCCCTTTCACGCAATCGCTGGGCAATAATCGAATCTACACGCGGTGCACATTTGGTGTATGCTAATGTTCGCTGAAAGTTGTCTTCCATCGCGACGATATGCTTCTGGTGAAACTCAGGGGTTAGCCGCTGTAACACTTCTATAAGACCATCGTATGTATCAAACGTCAAGACTCCGTCCATGTTAAAGTACTCATTCAGGTTTGGGCATCCCCAATATATCGGGAAAGTTTGGGACAAAAAGCAGTCCATAATTTTTTCAGTAAAAAAGTTGTCCCACTTTGAATTTTCAACTGCAATGTGAAACTGAAAATTGTCCAACAATATATCCCTATCATGGAGAGGAGGAGAACGGCGTTTAGTCACAGGCAAACTTCTGACTAACTCGGGCACTCTCTCAAAGATTTCCTGTCTAAAAATTTGGCCAGGGCATGTGTTCTTAGAGCTGGTTAGAAACGAAACTGAAAACGTCTTTGATTTTACTGGATCGTTCGGATTTTTCCAGGGCTCGCACGAAGCAACGAACTTGACCGCGTTAGGACATTCACTCAATATCTTCTTGTGCCAAGCCAAGATAAGGTCGTAGAACTTGTGGTTGTCAATGACCGTCTGGACTATGTCTACGACCGCTGGAGGCTCTATTTCTAAAAAGACACGATATGGAGTACGATCTTCCAGGTTTACTTTGTCGATAGAAATCGACACAGGCTTGTCCTGTTCAGAAAACATCCCTTCTTTTGTGAAAGTCCAATCATGGGGGAATATTTTGGGTTTCACAATTCCCTCGTGTACCACTCTACAGTTTTACGAATTCCATCTTCAAAGCCGGTATTGGCGTGGAAACCAAACGCGGAAATTGCTCGCGATATGTCTAGACATCTCCTAGGTTGGCCATCGGGCTTTACACTGTCGTAGACCACGTCACCTTCGAATCCGGTGGTTTTCTTTATGACTTCCACAAGATCCCTCATCACAATTTCAGAACCGCTGCCAATGTTTACCGGGTCCGCACCGTTGTATCTCTCGGTAGCCAGTACGATAGCTTCAGCACAGTCGTCTACATACAGAAATTCTCGCGAAGCTGAGCCGGTACCCCAGACGGTGATGCTCTTGTCTTGGTTAACTTTTGCATCGATACACTTCTTGATCAGCGCAGGGATCACATGCGAACTGAACGGGTCAAAATTGTCGTGTGGTCCATAGAGGTTCACAATCAGAAGGTGAACAACGTTCATGCCATATTGTTGTCGGTACGCTTGACCCTGAGCCAAAAGCACCTTCTTCGCGAGTCCGTAAGGAGCATTAGTCTCTTCTGGGTACCCATTCCACAGGTCTTTCTCTTTGAACGGAACCGGCGCGAATTTTGGGTAGGAACACACTGACCCGGCCTGTACAAATTTTTCCAAACCGTAGTCTCTAGCTACATCCATCAGTTCCATACCCATGGCCAGATTGTCGTATAGAAATTTTCCTGGGTTCTTCTGATTCACACCTATTCCCCCACCTTGTACGGCTAAATGCACGACAATGTTTGGTTTCATGTCTTCATACATACGGATGACAGCTTCACGCCGACGAAGGTCGTATTTGGAACTGCGAGGAATACATACCTTGTATCCTTTATCGACAAGTCTCTGGGTAACATAAGAACCGAGAAATCCCGCGCCGCCTGTCACTACCATGGTTTTCACTGCAGCTCCTCAAAGGCTCGATGCCACAAATCCATACCCTCCACGATCTTTTGTTGTGTAACAGACTGCGCCCAGGGTCGCAGACCCTGGACTATTTGACCGAAACCTTCATGATATGTTACGGCATCGGTGTCAATCCTTCTCAATGTGTCACAGAAGCTGTCCGTTAACAACATCCCTTCTCGTTCTATGTCTAAATCTTTCCATAGGTCATGAGGATGCCTGCTGTGTAGCACAAACGGATCTCCAAATGCAATAACGTCGCCGAAATGGCTCGCCAGCTTTGCGATAACATAGCTGGCAAAAATGTCAGAATGACGACCAATGTAGGGACTCAGGAAGTAAGCCGGAATTATTTCCCGGACAAGAGCGGTGTTTTGACAGTCAAAGGGTGTCCAAGTCCCCGGCGCTACTGCAAGGGTGGTTGGACTCCCCGGTTTGTAACTAGTGACCTTCACTTTTCTTTCTAGCCGTGTAATCGCGTCCACATCAGGATCGTCTAGCCAGAAACCTGCGTTGACGATAACTTTGTTGATTGCAGATTGAACGGTTACGAAGGCGTCCTGCTCCCATCGATGTCTCGGAGAGTACCCTCGGTGATAGAACTCAACATCGTTCTCTTCTTTCAGAACCGAACAGACATTAAACCATCCCGAACTGGAGCCATAAGTTGGAAGCGCGGGCCGCGTACCGGCTATTTGGTGAGATCCGATTGCGTCTTGACTAGTGGCGAAATTGTCGTCATCCAGTGTAACAATGACGTCCGCTCCTTTTTCGTAAGCCCAAAGCATTCCAATGTTGCGGCGTTCGACTGAGTTGAAGGGCAAGTGATGAAGTAACTTGGGAAACTGCTGCATGTACATGTTTTGTCGGGACACCCCTAGATAAGTGCTGTTGGGAATTGTCTCACAAAACTTCTCCGCTTCGGGCGGTGTCTTTAAGTCTCCTACAACGACGAAATCTACATCGTTGTGCCCATATTGATGGAAGTTGTCTACATAACCCTTCAAGAACTGCGGCACGTTGATGGTGGTAGTAACGACTGTGGTTTTCATCGTATCCTGATTTCGGTAATTTCAGAAGAGTCTCGAAATCCCCAAGTTTCGCTGGTGTTTATTGGCGGCCATTCCCACCAATTCGGCTCATATAAGTTTGCTCTCCCGCAGTTGTGAGGGATGTGAGTGATTGGTTGGTGCAGAATTACTTGACTCAAACCAAGTTTGTCCGCATAATAAACCCCAGCGGAATCCACGTGGGCATTGTGGGAAGCCTCGGGATAACCTCTAAGATTCTCCCATTGCTTTCGGGACATCATTAAAAAATCTCCGCTTGCAGCGAAGAATAAACCCGAGGCTGGTGGCGCATGAGGCGGGCGAATCGCTCGATAAAAACTCCCTTCGTCGAATTTTCCTTCAGCCAAACAGGCAATCATCTCACTGCTGAATAGAATGTCAGCGCTGGTGGCCAGTACAAAGTTTCCCTCCGCCCTCCGTATACCAACATTCTGGGCAACAAACTCGAACAGATTGAACGTGTCCGAACGTTCAAATGTAGCGTGGATGGAGTGAGGTACTCGTATAATGCGAGTAGGGATGCTCGCGTTCTTCCAATTGACTGCTTCCTCCATGGAGGACCGGTCCGCCGGAGGATTCCACTCCACAAAAATGAGTTCCGCGTCCAGCTTGTGCTGCAAAGACAAAGAGAATATATTGTCTAGGCATCGTTGGGTACGATCCAGAAATCCTTCTCCGTAATCGTCATTTCGGCCAGGCATGACTATACTTAGATTCATTCTTCCCTCCGAGCGACAGCTAAGTCGGCATCGCACATAAGGTGCACAAGATCTTTGAATTTCATTTTAGATACCCAACCCAGAATTTCTTTGGCTTTTGTAGCATTTCCGAGTAGTAGATCCACTTCCGTCGGACGGTAGTACTTCGGGTCGATGCCCACATAGCCTTTCCAGTCTAAACCAAGATACCCGAAAGCTTCATCCAGAAATTCCCGGATGGTATGAGTCTCCCCGGTGGCTATGACAAAATCTTCGGGCTTGTCCTGTTGCAGCATAAGCCACATGGCCTCTACATATTCCTTGGCATAACCCCAGTCGCGTTTGGCATCCAGATTGCCTAGGAGAAGTTTGTCCTGTAAACCTAACTTGATACGTGTCGCGGCCTTGGTGATTTTGCGTGATACGAAGGTTTCACCCCGGCGCGGGGATTCGTGGTTGAACAGAATGCCGTTGCAGGCAAAGAGGCCACGTTCACGATAGTTTATCGTCGTCCAGAATGCGAATTGCTTGGCTATCCCATACGGGCTTCTAGGATAGAATGGAGTTGTCTCGCTCTGTGGAGTCTCTAACACTTTACCAAAAAGCTCACTGGATGATGCTTGATAGAATTTGGCTTCCGGGCATTGTGCCTTGACCGCCTCAAGGAGTCGGAGCGTTCCGAGAGCGTCCACATCGGCGGTGTACTCGGGGATGTCGAAGCTGACGCGCACATGGCTCTGCGCTCCTAAGTTGTAGACCTCGTCGGGCTTAATCTCTCCCATGAGGCGGCTTAGGGCGCTGCCATCGGCCAGGTCATTGTGGTGAAGGAGCAGCTGGTTGAAGATATGGTCTATCCGACCCGTGTTGAGGCTACTCGAACGACGGATAATACCGTGGACCTCGTAGTCTTTCTCTAACAGCAATTCCGCTAGATAAGACCCGTCTTGACCTGTGATTCCGGTGATGAGGGCTTTCCTCATAATTTAATCCATCTTTCGGGAACAATGTCCCGGTCGTCCAGTTCCTTTGTCAAGAACCACTTCTTAGGGGCGATGACAACTCTTTCCGTTTTGGGATTCAACCATGCGCCCCACCAGCCAAACGAACTGTTAGAGATGATGGCGTGAGAACAGAGACTCATGAGCCAGACGTCCCAGTGTTTCTCTCGGTTGTTAGAATCCACAACCTGAACGTTTTCACCGAGGAAGGTTTGACGACACCAAGTTGTGTCATCGGAAAAGACGAAAAATTTAGTCTCGTAACGTTCTTCTATGCGCCGCATCCCTCCAAAGAAGTAATCAGCGTTCTGACAGCCGTGAACCTGTTGATTCTCCACTGACAAGTAGTCTCCTCGTCGAACATGAACAAAGGCACTATTGGGTGCCGTGTTTATGTCTTGGGCAATCCTTTTCATCTTGTCGCTAGGTTCCCCCTTCGGACGAGACAACTCCTTCCGGACGACGTCAGCGTTAAAGTATTTCTCGGTTTGCCAATAGCCGTGAAACACGCTGTCAGCTGGGGCAGAAAGTGCATTCTGGTCAAATGGAAGACCTCTCTCCGTATACAGCGGCCCGTCCGATCCTCCGAAGTTAATGCCCACATCGTAGGCATCCAGGGTGTAGCTTTGGAAATCAGGTTTTCCTGCGAACCAACTCCTATCAAAGAACAAAGGGATGTTCCTTGCCAGGGATAGTGACCGCCCAAAGGCGTACTGGAACATCTGGTTACCGAGACCGCCCATGAGATTAACTTTCATGTGATTTAACTTCCGAGATAACCGGCAAAGGTGGTGGCAACAAACTCCATGTCCTTGAAAGTAAGACCTTGGTGCATGCCGATGAAGAACCCTTGTTTTTCCAAGCACTGAGCGACAGGATAGTTCAGGTGTTGTCCCAGGAACAATCTTTGATACACAGGTTGAGAAAGAAGAGGGAACATGTAGCGCGTTTCGATGCCATTCTTCTCCAAATACAACAACAGAGCTTCCCTGTCCACTCCGGGCTTGGCCACCATCGGGTACATCATGAAGGAGTGGTCGTATCCATGAGGAGTAAAGGGCAGCTGAAGGGAGTGCTCGTACTTCTCCAAAAGAGTCGTCAACTTCCGAGCGTTACCTCTACGGCAGCCAATGTTTTCTTCCCACCGTTCCAATTCCGACAATGCTATGGCCGCTTCGATCTCAGTACAGCGGTACGAGTAGCCTACACGGTCAAAACTGTACCGGCGCTTTATGATGCGTTCTAGCTCAGCATCTTCCACGTTGTCATCGTCGTCAATGCTGAGATAGATGTTGTCACGGCCATGGGATAGCAGACTACGGCAAAGTTCGGCGTAACCCTCATCGTTCGTAGTGACTAGCCCCCCGACGCCGCCTACGATAAGGTGCGCTACATATGTGGAAAAGCAAGCCATATCTCCGAAACTGCCGACTGACTTTCCCTCAATTCCGGCAAACATAGTCTCGCAGGAATCCTCAATCACCTGGAGATTATGGTCCCCAGCTACGCGCATGATTGCTGGCATCTCTGCAGGAAGACCGAATAGATGAACGGGAATAATCGCCCGTGTCCTGCTTGTGATCTTTCCCAGAATCTCTTCTGGGTTCATGTTGAAGGTGAATGGGTCCACGTCCACAAACACGGGCTTGAGATTGTTCTGGATGACAACGTTGGATGTGGCGATGAAAGTGATCGCTGGAACCAAAACTTCGTCGCCGTCTTGATACCCGTGGCGTTCTTTGAGAGCGGCCAGGGCTATCTGCAAGGCGCTAGTGCCACTGTTACAGAACACACCATGACGTACCTGGTGAAGTCCTGCAAATTGTTTTTCAAACTGTGCGGTGTATTTGCCCCGAGAAAGACGATTATTGTCGAGGCAGTCGTTGACGTACTTCTTGCCCTGCTCGCTGATGTCGAGATGTCCTAACGTTATCATTGTGGGAGGAATCCCCATTTCTTTTTGAACTTTTCCGCATTAACGCTACAGTTTACGCCAGTTGCTCCGGAAATTTTCCAAAACGTGGTACCAGCGTGACGATGTTCCACCTGCACGGAGGAGGTCACAGCTAATTTGTAGCCTGTCAGTTTCACTCGATGCCCATAGTCGTCATCGTCATATCCATAGTTGCCGCCGTAAATCGGGTCCATGTACCCGACTTTGTCCAACATTTCCCGTTTGAAGAACACACAAACAAAGCACAGACCCCGTTGGGAATAAGAGAGTCCTTCCGGATTAGGATTAGATTGCAGAGAATTTCCCACCGCGCCTATGATTTTGGGAGACAGAATGCCCACGGCGGGGTCGGAGTAGGCCGCTGCACTTAGAAGTTCTATGCTATTGGCGTGAAGGAACCGCACGTCGTCACCAACATACAACATGTCGTGGTTAGAAGGAACTTTCGCCCATCCAAGATTGCCGTTACCCGGCATCGAGAACACGGGTGGACCTTGAACGAGCGTCCACTGGGGACCTTCAGGCGGGATTATGAGGTTGCCGTCTCGAACGAAGATTTTGGGAATTTCGGGGAAAAGTTCATTGACGTTGTCGCGGAAACCGTCAAAGATCTCCGGAAACTTGCCTAGAACGACAATTGTGACTGGATTCACTGTATCTCCCGCAAGCCTTGCTCTACCTTGAGGAAGATATTTTCTTTACAGCAGGAACAAGCTAGGGGACGACGATAGTCCTCTCAAAATGCGCCGTCACGCCAGCGGGCACCTTCACGGTCCAGCCATCCTTGCCAACGTAGGTCTCGCCCCGGTTGGTGCTGAACATCGGCTCGATCGCGATGCGCATGCCAGACTCCAGCTTGAACGGCTCGCCTTTAACGTCCGCCGCCCGGTTGGCGATGAACGGTGGCTCGTGGAGCGTAGCGCCGACACCGTGCCCGCCGTAACCGTTCACGACGGTGAGGTCGTATTTCTTGGCGATCTTCTCAATGGCTTCGGTGATAGTGAAATTCGTCTTTCCAGCGCGGGCCGCGAGAACGCCTGCCTCCAGCGCCTCCAGCGTCGCCTTCACCAACTTCCTGGCAGATGCACTGCAGCCCTGGATACATCCTTGCTCGTCCTTCTCGCCACACAATACGGTCACAGCGCCATCGTATATGAGACCGTCGGCATCCTTGATCCCGCAGTCGATGGAAACCACGTCACCCTCTTCAAATGGACGGTCGTTCGGGATGCCGTGGATGACTTCGTTGTTGACTGAGACGCAGAGGATGTTCTTATACGCCTCCTTTGCGTTCTCGGGCTTCTGTCCGGGGAACACAGGTTCCACCTTGAAAGTGTTGAGCAGTAGTTTGGCCGTTGACTCCAGTTGGTTGCTTGTCGTGCCCACATATACGCGACTGCTGAGAAGTTCTAAGATTTTGTCTAGGATGCTCACTTGCTTTTTCCTTTCGGATTCGATCTGTAACACACTGTCACTAAAAGGCAGTACGCGAGGAGTCCGGCGACAACTCCAACACCAATCGGGTTCACCGTTGACTCCAATTGTAGTGCTGGCACGTCACGCTGTGGCCTGAAGTCCAATGAACTGGAACTGGGCCGCTTTTGGTGTCACGTCCGCAGATGCATTTGTATTTTGATTTCGCCGGAGCCGCTGGTTCGTATTTGAATGACATTGACACAGCTATACCATTCTCGATTGCTTTCTTCACTTCTGACGTGACTCTCGTAGTGATAGTGACATCAACGAGACCATCATCTGCCGCCACAACGGGCTTTTCTGGAGTATCCTGTAAAGCTGGACGGCCATAGTGCCTAAACGGGTGGTGATGAAATCTCATAGCGGGCCTCCCCAGCCGGGACTTGAAAGCGGTTGGTGGCAACACGGGCATCGAGACGTCGCTATGCGAGCACCAGGGCCGAAGCTGTTCGTTGGCTCGTGGTCACGATTCCGCAATGTTAGAAGTACGGCAGCGATCACGACCATAACTATTATGAACCAGATCATTGTATCTCGTTTCCGTCCCCGCGCAACAAGGGCACCGTCTGTCCGAACCGCGCCAGGGCCAACTCGATTTCTTGAACCGTGATCGTTGGGTTAGGGTAGCTGCCGATGTAGGTCTTCTGTTCGTCACGCAGCCACAGCAAAATGTCCGCGAGAGGAAATTTCTGTGGGATTGTTGTGAAGATGGTGGTTAGACCCGTAGCAGCCGGGGCGCTAACTCCGGGTCCCAACATGGGCTTCGAGAACATCGCGGTAGAGCGATTCACTAGGATGAAACTATAGAACTGGAGCAGGCGGTCTCGCCGAAGATAGAAATACTGGTAGGTGTTGAGTTCATTGTTCATCACACGCACTTCGGAGACTTCCTGTGGGTTGCTTACGTCGAAGTTTCCCAAAACGCCGGAAACTGCCATGGTGAGATCTCTTTCTCCCCTGAATTGAACTCTTCGCCGAAAATCGGCTCACCTTCTATTACGGTGTAAACATGCCCAAGCGTGTAAACTTTTTCGCTAGGGACGTAGATACTCGCAAACAAGAACCAGACTGGGTCTGCACCGTAGGTCGCAATAAATGTCTGAGCGGTGCCAAATAGGATCACAGCCTTTGCTTTCGACTCCCGCACGTAGGCGGCTAGATTCCGGAGGACGATCTCTTCCTCAGCTTTGCTACGGAACTCCATGACTATGAGCAACCGGCTATCGTCCGGTAAAAACAGGAGCGCCGCTGGATGCACGAAGCCTTGCTTGTGTTTCCGCATGATGTCCTTAAAATCTTCTTGCTGCAGACGGGCGGCGGCGATGTAATGGCTGTCCATTATTCCACTAATACTGGGAAATCCAGAAGACTTCCGGAGAAGTTTCTACTTTCCAGTACTCAGATAGAGGGGATAACCTTCCCGGAGGCATTCAATGCGAAAGTTGCTGTTTTGGTTGTTCTCATTGTTTCTGTTTGTAACTCTTCCAGCGTTGGCTCAAGTCAAAGAGCATGGATCTTCGAGCGGTCACCAGGCTTCAGGCGGCCAAAGATCTCGTAACAGTGGACATGCGTCAGAGCAACGTCAACGTCAGTCCGGACATGCGTCAGAGACTGGCGGACAGAGTGATCGTGCACGAGTTCGCAGTCACAGCAACATCAATAACAACCGTCAAGGAAACGGTAGTCGCATCAACAACGACAGTCACCGTGGCATAAATAGTGGTCGCAGAAGCGGTGAAGTGCGTGGCGGACGTGAAGCCCGTGGTCGCGACCATTATGATGGTAGACGATTTGATCGTGGATGGTTCGGCGGGCACTATGGCCGTGGGAACTATTTCTACTGGGGACGTTGTGAATGGTTCGGCGGGCCGCGTTTTGGTGTGGGCTCGTGGTTCTGGTTCAACGACGCTTACTTCGTGATTCTCGAGCCGATTCCATACGACTGGTACGATGACGAAGTTTACGTGGACGAGTATGGGGATGGCTACGTTCTGATCAACCCGCGCTACCCTGGTGTGTATTTCAGAGTCGGCGTCAGGTTTTAACCATTTTCTAAGGCAGCGCCACGATCCCCTAGTGAAAACTAGGGGATTTGTTTATGGCCAGATGATTGCAAAGCCAACCTGCTCCTATGATTGTGGCAGTATCCACTCCTCTACAGAGATCGATGACAGCGTCGAACGCACATTTCTTGGGGTTGTAATTCGGCTTAGAGTTGGCGCTGTAGCAACCACCATAGTGATGCTTTTCGGCTTCAGCGCGAGTTTTGAACAACTGTATGTTTCAGTCTACAACATAGACGATGGGGTCAGCTAAACAAAGCCGCCCGTTTCCGGGCGGCTCAACTTCGTCTCGGCGAGGTCGCCGGCAGACGCTGACTAATTATATACAGGATTCACACGGTTGGCTATTCGCATGCACGCTCCAGGAGGAAGTTTCCTCAGTTTGTGTTGCACAAAATACATTCTCAATAGATAATATCGTAGCTGGGAAAGAATCAATTAGATTCGAGCGGTGAACTCCATGGCGACGGGACGTTCCGTGATTTCAACCATCGTCAGTTTGACCATCGCAGGCGGCTCCACGAGCATAACCATTTCGTTGTATGGTGTGGTCCCAATGACAGGCGGATTCACAATCCAATCTCCGTTCATAATGGCCGCGTCGGTGAGGACGAGGTCCAAAATCAAGCCGTTGGAAGTCAACCCAGCAATGGTGGTTTTGGGAGGAGAGGGAGGTTGAGCGGCGGACCGGGTAGCATCCAAGATCATGTGTTTTTGGGATTCGTAGATGCGGACACGGCAGGGACGTGAGGCTTTCACTTTCTTGATCAGAAACATGTAAGGCTCCAGGTAAGGATATGGTGCAACCGAGAGTCTAATACTGAAAATTTGGTGAGGTCGGAGGGAGTCGAACCCCCGTTGACGCTTGCGCGTCTCTGATTAAAAGTCAGGAGCATAACCGTTCTGCCACGACCTCACTGGTCCCGGTGGAGGGATTTGAACCCCCATTCTCCCGCTTAAAGGGCGGGGCTTCTGGTCCGTTGAATTACACCGGGATGAAATTGGTGGGAGCGGCGGGAGTTGAACCCACATTCTCGAGTTTAAGAGACTCGGCTTCTGGTCCGTTGAATTACGCTCCCAGAATGGAGGGCGCGATGGGAGTTGAACCCATATTTGCAGTTCCGGTTACGGATAGCGGTTTAGAAGACCGCCTCGACTACACGCCCAGGTGGGCGCTTGGAAGGATTACTTCTGGTTGCCCACGCTCGAATTGGAGTTGCGTTTTCGTCTCATGACAATCGGTCTTTCAGTTCTTGAATCTGTCTTTCAGCTGCTGCGTTGGCTCGTGCAAAACTTTCTCGGATTGGATTTCAGGTCGTAATAGTTCAACCTGAAGGTCTATGGTACCGGTCGCCCTTCGTTCAGGATGCCGAGATCAAAATCCTTGTTCATAAACTCTGATACTCAAAATCTGGGGACCCTGGTGGGATTCGAACCCACGACCTACTCTTTAGGAGAGAGCCGCTCTCGTCCACTGAGCTACAGGGTCAGTTTGGTGCCGGAACGAGACTTTTCAGCCTCCATCGAATACTGGTCGATTTCCTACTCCGGCACCCCTGCTGCGTTAGCTGGTGTTAACAGTAACCAGCATCTTCGTTTAATACTCCTACGCTTCCAACTCCACGTTCCAGTAGAGATAGGCCGCGTAATCCTTCCATTCGTTGCGCACGTGCTTGATGTGCAATTTGAAGTTGTACTTTGGATCATCGGGCCTCGGCTCAACAAGAGCCTTCAGCAACTTCATGCCACTTTCCTTGAGCGTCTCACAGTTCTTGCGCTTGTTGCAGCGAACGCAAGCCAGTACCAAATTCAACCAGGATGAGACGCCCCCCTTAGAACGGGGCACGACGTGGTCAAGAGTGTACTCGCACGTCTGAAGAACCTTGCCACAGTACTGGCATTCACTGTGGTCACGGATCGCAATGTTGCGCCGGGAGAAAGGCACTGACTGCCGCTTCCGACGAGTCCAGGAGTTGGCGACGACGATGACCCTTGGCATACCCATCTCAAAAGACGGGGAATGCAGGATACGGCCTCCTTCGTCCTCCTTTACAACCTTGGCGCGGCCCTCCCAAATTAGCTTAACGGCCCCTTGCCAAGAGCAGAAGGACTTCGGCTGCCAGTTGCTGTCAAGAACTAAACAATCTCCGCTCATAGTGGCCTCCTTCTATCGAAACTGAAAGTCCCTTTTCAAAACTTGGTGCGTTGGGTGGGAGTCGAACCCACAACCCTTCGGTTAAGAGCCGAGAGCTCTGCCAGTTGAGCTACCAACGCAAACTTTCAAACTCATATAGCATGGACATCGCAGCAGTTTTTCAGCGACCGGATGAACCCGGCCTCTATCACCTAGTACTCCGCTGTGCTTGCCAGTACATAATCTCCGCAGATCAACTCAATGACCTCAATCCAGCCTGTCCATTCCACGAAGAATATCGCTACTACGGCACCGAGCCTACGCCCGCGCCGTCTCTTGACGACGATGGTACCTGGGACGAACCCACCAATATGGCCGGTGGTTAGAAATCAAAACTGCATCCACGCACCAAGGTAGGTCTCACGTTGCAGCTACTTTCACCCAGCTTAACCTTCAATGCCTGCCGCAAGTTGGCTGTAGTCCTGCGGTAATGTGACTTTCGTCACGTCGGCTCCAGTGCTCATGGATTACTTCTTCGCCACGACAGCCCGAACTTTGATACCCGGATGCAGTCTTCTTATAACTGAGTCGATCAAGTTCCGTTAAAATTCGCGGAGGGACTGAGGATTTCACACGGTTCCGCTCGTCAGCGTCTATCTCTGCCCTCTATAGTGGAAGTGCTATGTTTGCGCGTCCCCGGCTCAACGCCGGTATCCTAAGCCACTAGACGACACCCCACGAATGGGGCGGCGGGATTCGAACCGCACAGCACTTCCAAACTCTTGGGTCAGGTGCTCTCTGACCCAATTTGGCTCACCCGGTAGGAGTTGAACCTACTCGTCCTTGCGGAGTCTGCTTAACAGGCAGATACACCAGCCGTTATGTGCCGGGTGAATCTTAATAGGTGCCAACGCCACGGCCTCGGCTCGCAAGCCACTCCCGCTCTCTGACGACATCCTAAACTTTTTAATTCCCGATGAAAGCATTGGCTTGAGCTATCCAATCTTGGGGATTCGCAAACATGTTCACCCAACGAATCCGTAGAAGCTGCCAACCTAACTTCAAGAAGAACGCATCCTTTCGAATGTCCCGTTCTTTTTGCACCGGCTGCTCGTGCTGCTGTCCATCGATCTCTATCGCTCGCTTCTTGTGGACCCAGGCAAAATCTAAAGCGAAGGGTTTCACAAAATGTTCACGGATCACTTTCTTGTCACTAAACTCGTTTTCGATTACCCGCATGAAAAATGTTTCAGGATATGATGGTTCACATTTCCATCTACACTCCCCGATGTTATGAGCGCGGCCTTCGGCGTGCGCCCGTTTCATGCTCTCCGATATAAAAGCCCGATGTTGTGGGACTAGAGGGTGTTGCTTCTTACCCGTAAGAGCCTTTCCTACGGCCTCCGAATTCTTTTGAACACGTTCATCAGTGGCGTTCGTCAAACCCTTGTTCCAGGCGACTTGTCCCAGCCCCGGATGATGACTTACTCCTTCACCGTGAACTCGCCAGATGTGCCCACCCAATCCTAATGTAGCGCACTCCTGGTGACAAATAACGCAACAGACCCGACTTCCTTTACTTTTCCACATAACTATCAAGGAGAAAGTCCGACAGTGAGTTGCATTAGCGATTTGCTGACAGGGCAGGATTCGAACCTGCGACGGAGGTTTCCCTCTCTTGATTAACAGTCAAGCCCCTGCTGCCACTCGGGTACCTGTCAGCAAATCGCTAAACTTATCGCTAAACTTGGCAGGCCGTGATGGTCTTGAACCACCGACATCCAGCTTCAGAGGCTGGCGTTCTTCCAACTGAACTAACGGCCTAACTTGGTGAATGCCCCGCCCTTTTGGACGACATTTCCTAGCCTTGCGGCTGGCACTCAAACTGGAGCACGTGACTGGATTCGAACCAGCATTCCCTTTCGGGCTAGACGTTCGTAGCGTCCGTGGCGTCCGTTGCCGACACACGTGCAAACTTACAAATCCTTCCACGTCAATTTCACACGGTCTAAATGGAAGTGCGGGTGATTCACGCTGTTCTTCCGCTTGCTCTTACGTACTCCACAGGGCACGCCCGGTGGCTTACCGCAAAGTGGCAGCGGGCACCCGTGATCAAGCGGGCTACCCTCCACTGCTGAAATGGTGGACGAACTGGGAGTCGAACCCAGATTTTCTGCTTCGGAGGCAGATGCCCTATCCGTTGGACTATTCATCCGTTTCATTCTATCCTGCTCCATTCATCCCTAATTGGGGTGATCGGTGGGAGTTGAACCCACAAAAGGTCAGCTTCACAGGCTGCCGAGACATTCCGATAGTCACCACGACCACACTTTGCGCCGTTTTCTCTCGGCGACTAAATTTTGGCAGGGGCGGAGGAGGTCGAATCCCCACGAGCAGTTTTGGAGACTGCCATGCTGCCAGTTACATCACGCCCCTAAAACAAAACGCCTCCCAACTTTCAGGAGGCTGCTAAACTCGAATCTTTGAATTTCAGATTAAACGAGTCCCCCTCCGCTGGCAGCGCGATTCCCGCGCTTATGCCACCGCTGATTTCGTTTCGTCGATGTGGATCTGATAATCATAGTCTTCACTCAATACTTCCAAAAAATTGGAAATGACACTTAATTAGCGATCGGCCCAACTTCGCCCTTCATCTAGCGGACGGTTCAAGGCAACCAGAGAGCCTATCACAAAGCGATGTCCAAAGCGCCAGTGATGGAGTTCACGCGGACACGCCTTCCTTCTCATCCTCGACAATTTCCCAATAATCGAGGGCACTCATAGCCCCTCCGCCGTATCCCAATTTATTGGCGGCGTCAGCGGCGATTTCAGTTCGGTTGTTTCCAACACCATCCTGTTCGTCAATTCGGCCGCCATTCCAGTGAAACCTGACTAACGCCGTCTTGAGGGTTATCGTTTTCACGCGCTCACGCCTTTCGCTGGTTCAGGGCCTGCACTCAGGGCTTGATTATCACCCGTGGTACCCGACTCCCATCTCCCATTTGTTCATCGCTGGATTGAGCCTACTGAGCCGATAGAGAAAACAGCTACAGCCCCATCCGGAGCAGCATGGATTCCCGTTGTTCATCGTATAATAATTCCAATGCCTCCCGAATGATCTGATCACCGTGCTCCTGGCATAAGGGCCAATCACCCATCTGGGAAGTTGAAGGTTGGCCACAGAGTTTCTCATCTTCGAACCAACCACACGGTTTTGAGACGTGAGGCTTTACCATGTCGCCTACTTCTTCACCATCTTGAAACTGCCAGCTGTTGTGACGGTGCTGTTGCTGTGTATCTGCCCTGGACCTCAGACCCGTCTAGTTCCAGATCTCCGTATAAGCGGAGACTCCACGTTTGGCAAACGACACGTAGAAGGACGGTTCCGTCATTCCCGGTGCCGCGTACTAATGCGAAAGCGGGACAAATTTTGCTATCGTCGGCAACATACTGGCCTTTGAAGAGCGCCGCGTTTCCTTCGGCGATGCCGGTAGAGGTCAAAAGGACGGTGTTAGATTGGCTGCTGTGCCAACTGACGCGCCATTTGCCTGTGATGTTGGCAGAATCACAATTGCCATAGCATTGTGGCTGGCCGCCTTTTGGCGTTGCCGTGATGTGTTGAGACGCGGCTGCCCCTGCCCCTGCTCCCAGGATGATAAGCAATATAACTGATAGTACCAACCACGGCTTGAATATCTCATCAAGTTCATCCATCACTTTGTTCCTCCGCCCGTCCAGAAATCCAGATATGTGTCAGCAACCAGTTTAGAGATGGCCGGACGATCTACATCCATGGGCAAGCTGGAGGCGCGGCGGGCCGCGTCCAATTTCTGGAACCCTTCTTCGGCATACAATTTGACCTGACTTAGAGAACCCAATTCGCCTTTGCGGATTGCGATCAACCAGTCCTTATCCGGACGCGGTAGGGTTATCTTCCCCGTGTTCATCAACTCAATTCCTTCACCCAGCAAACGGAAGATGTGCATCGCGGACTTGGTGTCGTATCCATACTTTTCGTTTAACTCGGGACGATGGCCGTGCTTACCGGCCCCGGCGTCGCCATTGAGCCGCTTCAGCTGGGCTTCTGCAAATGCCTGAAAATGGAATCCGGAATGTGATGAGATAAAGAGATGCGCGTTCGGACGGATGTGCTTCTCCCACATGCTCGGCTTATAGGCTAAATTCGATGTGAAAAGGAAATGTAGTGCGGTAGCGTTACCCTTGGCCGCCATGCCCGCCCACTTGCGGAGCGAGTACGCGGAGAAATCCACATCATCCGGGCCGTTGCGCTCATACTGTCCCGAAGAACTCCACACGAAGTGCTCTGGCTTTTCCACTACCATTTCTTCGCGTTCGTTGGGATAGGACTCGGAGATGCCCAGCGCCTTGGACGGCGGTGGGATGTAGATGCCATACAGATCCAAGTCGTCTGTGCCTTGAAGTTTCGCGCCGTGGGCTTCGGAGCCACCGATGAACAGATGGATCATCGAGTCGGTGTATTCAAACCCGGTCTTCGCAGTGATCTCACGCAGTTCTAACACTCGGTTCGTCTGCATATTTGACGGCCTTCCATAGATTGTAAGCTGCCAGGCAAGCAAAGACAACTGACAGCGAGAAGAATGGCCATTGTCGCGCCGTGAATGTCGGATACCACCAGAGCAAATTCCCGATCAAACTGACAGTCCAACCTGACCGCGTCCAGCGGCGACCCAACAGGACATACGCTAGCAGGAGGAACGCATTGGCAACCCAGATGATCATTCTTGTTCCTCCAGCCGCGCAAAAAGTTCCCCGATGGTGTGCGGCGCTTCCACCTTCGGATCGAATTTCGGGTTCGGACAGTGGCAAATCGGACATTCCTCGATCCAGGGATTGAGGCCTAGTCCGGTGTGGCATTTGTGCTCACACTTCGGTAGCGGCACGATGGCCAGACTGTATTTGCCAATGCGACTCATGCGGCCTTCGGCGGTTCCACTGAAGCCGGAGTCAGTTTGTTAGCAAGGGCATTCAACGCCGCACCGATGCCCAGAGAGATTAACCCGATGACAATCGCCGGGGTGATCTGGTTACCATCGCTGGGATCGCTCGAGAAAATGCCGCGAATCACGATACCGATGCCCATGAAGAACATACAGTAGAAAATGTTGCGGATGACCCTTATCACCTTGACAAGAAATCCCATGCGACCACTCCTTGTGAGAATTTTGACTCTTACAGCAACTTGAACGATTTGAGAAAGAGTACTTGAGCAAAGGACAGAGTCGAAAACAAAGTGACGATCATCAAAAACGCAAAACGTTTCATGTGGTCTCCTAAAATTCACTTGATCACTCCCAATAGTTTCGATACGTAGCTCCAAAGACCTTGTTCAATTTCTTCAGATATGTGTACGTCTTAATTTTACACATCCAGTCGTCGCCCTTCGCCACCACACCCTCGACTACCGGGTACAGTCCCATGCGGACATCTTCAATGAATTGGCGGTTCAGGTTGCCGTCGTAGATAACTTTGGCGGCGTAAGGTAGGTCTCCAAAATTCTTGACGAAGTCACGCGGGCGCATGATGCCACGCCGATGCAAGTTCACGTCGAACAGACACAACTCTTTCAGCTCTTTCTCGTCGTGTAGACCCGCAAAGGAACTCGGGCCGAAGAACTCGGTGAAGACAATAATCTTCTGGACGCCGCGCTCCAGTGCTTTGCCCCGGCGCGCAAGCTCGTCCGCCATGGTGTTCATAAAGATGGGGATAGCTTGGCCGAACAGCGGATGGGACGCATCAAACAGTTGTGTCCGGGTTCCGAACTTGTACCAGCCCTTCTTTGGAGACCACTCCCACCGCAAGTTAGAGCCATCATACTTGTAGAAAGCAATACATGGCTTGCCGAGCGGAGCTTTGGCGCTCCCCGGGATTTCGGGATAAGATTTCACTATGGTTTGATACTACCGAGGATCAGCCGATAACGGCTTTCGTGACGACGTCCTTGTCCACGGTGAGCAGGACACGGAGCGGATCGTAACCGCCTGGGGGTGAGGTGATAGTACGGTTGTCAGCGTGCACGACCAGGTACTCATAACCGTGCTCTTCAATGTATTTCTGTGCGGAAGTCAGTACCAGGCCAACCATAGTATCAGGTTTGTCGATGCGAAGGATCACGGTGCACCTCTGGAAGAGCTTCTTGTAGCTACTTGTCCAAACCCGGATACTTCGCGGCTTCCGCGATACCGGGCATTCGTAGGGTGACCATTTCTTTTTTGTTCTTTTCGGTGATGCGACCTTCCGCCATGCGTTGCTTCAAGCAACCACGACGCCATATCTCCTGGGAGGTTTGGGCGACAACGTCCGCCGCTCGCGACATGCGTTGACGTTCCTTATTCGCTTTGTTAGCGGAGTGACTCTTGTTGTAGCTGTTTCTCTTACCGGGCATGAAGATTTAATACTGGAAAATGGTAGCGGTTGTCGGTATCGAGCCGACCCGGCACCCCCAATCTAGAGGCAACAATCAGAGTTTATAAGGCTCCGCCGCTCCCTGAGCTAACCGCCACAACTTGGTGCGACCAGCGAGACTCGAACTCGCACGCCCTTTCGGACGGAAGTTTTTAAGACTTCCCGGTCTGCCATTCCACCATGGTCGCAAAACGTTTCGGTTATTAGCGATCCTTTAGCGTCCTACTCGGATTCGGGACAACGAATCAAAGAGTCCGAAGACACTCAGGAGCCACAGAACGACGGCAATGACGACGACGCCATTCATGATTGACTTGATGGTCGCTTGCATAGGAACGAAGCGGTTCACTAACCACAGGAGAACACCAACGACGACGAGAACTTCAACGAGTTGCAGTAGTGGGATCATGTAGAGTACTTGGAAGTTGGGAAACGTTCAGTTTTAGCGATCCAGATCGTCCTCGGTCATGGATCTGAGCCATTTGAGGTCTTTGTCAGTGAATTCAAAGGCTAAGGAAACATCAATGTTTTGAACCACATTCAAGCCCGCTTCGACCGCGTCAAAGTCAAATAGAAAACAAGAACCAAAGGGATCAAAGCCGTTACTTTCCATCATAGAATCTCTTCTACTCTAAGTTGTTTGGCAACATACCACAGGCCACCCTGAGACTGTGGCCTCTCGTGCCTCTCGGCTCCTCTAAGAGAGACACGGCACCAAACCCGGCCCACCGTGGACAGATGCGGCGCGAGCGGCTTAGAACAGGCGTGCCAGCCGGGGCGGAACGCGAACCCCGGTGTGCGGATGGCTCGCGCTTTGATCCACTTCCTGATCGGGATTACAATCTTCCGGCCTATGAACAGCGGTCCAAGCGTTCCATCCTTACGGAGTCGGATGAGTTTGTAGGCGTGGATCATATCTTCCAGAACTTCTTGACCGCGTACCAGACGGCGAATGCAAGACCACCCGGCCACAGTCCCGCTGGGCTGTCGCCCTGGGTGAGTAGCAGGCAACACGCCACAAAGAAAAGTACAACCAACAACAGCAAGCGCCGGTTCTCCCTAACCTCTCGGTGCGAGGGAGGATCGACGCGTTGGACTGGCGGTTTGTAAATGGGTCCGCCGTAGGGGACCATGACGCTCCTTAGAAATCCATGAACAGCGTCTGATCGACGCTGCCCATGACATCTAGTTCCATCGTTGTGATATGCCCGTCGCTGCGTCGGAGACCGATCAACACGTACTCGCGGCCATCTGGCACGTTGAATGCGAAGCGACCGTTGCTCCGGATGTTCGCCTCATAGCTAGGAGGGGTGCTCTGTAGACACGGGGCGGCGGTAGAGTGACTCTGCGCGCACTGGATGATCACATTGTACTCAGATGGTGTGGCCAGGAAGATACGGGCAGTCGAAGCCTGGGCGACGGCGTTACCGACGTAGAAGGTGCCGGACACGGTTGCCTGAGCGTGGACTGCGAGAGGCGCAACCAGCGCCCCCAGCAGCAATACGAGAATGGCCAATATGCGGTTCATGGCTTTACTTGTTGCCGTCGAACATCCTGCCACATGCGGCATGCATCTCTTCACACTTGCCGTTGAGCAGTGGGTCGCCGTTCGGCAGGGTTGCGTTCGGCTTGTCACACTCCTTCGGGATGTTCAGGATGCAATTGTTGTAGGAGCCGCGCAACCGGGCGATCATGTCCTGCAACCGGGTGATTTCGGCTTCGTTGTCCAGGAAGGCCGACTTGAGTCGTTCCTCTGCCTCTTTCCAGGTGGCGACGGATGTCCGCACTCCCTGTTGGATTGTATTCAGTTTGTCAGCGGTCTGGTCGAGATAGCCCTTGTCGTTCTGGAGTTGACTCGCCCGTGCTTCCAACGGGGCGTAGGCTTGCTCCAACTGTGCTTTGTTGGCATCCAACTGGGCTTTCTCAGAGTTGTACCAAGCACAGGAACCGTCACAGGAACCGTTTACGCATTTCTCGGTGCACTGATTAGCGTTGTGCTGGCTCACGCGCTGCTTGTAGTTCTCTGCCGCTGGCTCGAGTAGCTGGTAACCTCGCGCCACTTCCGTGTACTTGGCGTTGTAAGCGGCCAGGTCCTGGTCGTATTTGGCGGACTGTTTCTGCCATGCTTCGTAGACAAACTTGATGTCGGAGGCTTTGGCGTCCTGGGCATCAGAAGCCGCCTTGAAATCGGCCCGTTTGGCAACGCGGGCGTCGATCTGCTGTTGTAGAGCGTTAATCTGGTCGCCAGTAGTCTGCGCGAACAGGCCGACAGCGAATAGGATGGTACAGAGTAACAGAGCGAACCTTTTCATTTCAATCCTCCTCAGGATTTGGTTGAACTTGTCTTATTGCTCCTTGGGTTGGTTGCTGCAGCCTTCCGGGAGCATACACTGTTTTTCTTCGTCTTTTTCTTCGTAGTCAAGGTCCTCCCGTACAAGGACAAGTTGATCGGCTTTTCCTACCGGAGCGAGGGCAAAGTGGTCTTTTCGCTCAATACTTACTTGATGTTGAGTGATTGTGAAAACGCTGACCAGTCGTCGGTGCCCGCGCTCCCGTTGTCTGCTTGCACCATGAAAAGTACCTGACGGGAATTCAAGATGATAATCCAGTTTTTGAGAGCACGTCCGTCAGTGGTGGTCACCACGACGAAGACATAAATATGCCCTTGATAGGTGCCATCCTGACGACTGATCAAGGTCGAGCCGTCCTTGGTAGCCTGTCCAACATAAAAGTCGGTGGAGGACTTATCCACGGGGATGTCACCGTCTAGATTACGGATGTCTACCACGTCCGTGATGCCCTTGGCGCTGGACAGATAGAAATGATCTGAGCTCGTGTTCGAGCCGTTGCGATCGCTCGAGGTTGTCACGGGACCGTTGAAGGTAGCTGAGAATACACTGGTTGAGTACGGCGTTGACTGCGCCAAGGCGAAAGCCGAGAGCAGAAGGACGATCACACAAAGATAGAACGACTTACTTTTCATTGTTTTCTCCAGAATTGGAATCTTCGATCAATTTTGCATCTACAAACTCAAAACCCATCGATTCGAGATACACCCTCGCAACTTGCTCCGGTTTCTGATCGTCGCGAAGTTGAGCAATGCCCCATCTCGATCTGTACAGCGACGAGCGCTAAGACGATGAGCGCTAAGACGATGAGAGAAGCTACGGCTTTATTCATAGGAACTCCTTTGCAATCGGAACCATTTCTTGAAGATGATTTCGTATTCGGGCATACTACCTTCCGGTGATCTGAGCCTCAACTTCTGGTGTACACGGGACGTATGTGGTGAGGCCGTTTTGTGAGATTTCCAAAGGATGCCGGGAGGCCACAATTGCATAACATAGCTTCGTCCTTTGATCTTTCTGGTAAGTGAGTGAATTGACGGCGCTTTTGGCATCACTTTCGCTCACTGTGGACGCAGATTGACTGCAACCAATCATTACTATCAAGCCCAGAGCGACGAACAGGAGAGCTATGCTTAGATCGAGTCTTTTCATGTTATTTATCCAAGATGGTCTTGACGCCATCTGCTTTGCGGTAGGCGCGGGCCACGGCACCAAGAGATACTTCAGGTGTTACCAGGCCGAAGTCTGACAGCGGGCGCTCGCCGTGAGCGGAAGAGACGGGGCTATTCCCGAGTAGACTCTGCTCTGTCGCCATTGAATGCTGGCTTGCGTGCTCCGGGTGCTCTGGCATCACGTAGGTGTTAGTGTAGGGTGCTTGCATGCCACCGCTCATTCCGCCCATGTTTTGGCCAAACGCCATGCTGGCGATTAGCAGAAGAAATGCGATCAGGATTGTCGACTTCATTTAGTCCTCCTCGATTGGAAAGCGATTGGTGTCCAACTTGATGCCGCCCTTGGCCAGCTGTGCAATGACCCAGGCTTTGTCCATGATCGGAATGCCCAGCTTGTTAGCGGCATCCACTTTCGATTTGCCCGGCGCGTCCAGCCGGATCAGATGGGTGCATTTCTTGGAGACGCCGCTCTTCTTGGTAGCGCCCAGACTTTCGAGCATCGCGCTCAGCTTGTCGCGATCCATCTCAATCATTTCTCCAGTCACGCAAAATGCGATGCCAGCCAGCGGGGTTCCCGCCGCGCTGACCGTCATAGAGGCCAGTGCCTTGGGCCGGACGCCAGCGACGTAAAGTTCAGCACACATCGCGACATTGCTCGGGATGGCGAGCCAATCCAGGATCAATTCCTTTTTGCGCTGCCCCATACCTGCGATGTTCAGTTTGGCAAAGTCACGGAGGAGAGTCGGAAGATCTTTCATCGAGTCGGACTTGAGCTTCATCTCTTTGGCGATGATCTTGCCCAGGCTCTTGCTTACCATCGGGATGCCCATGCAGGCGATCCAGCGTTCCCACGAAGCGGTCTTGGCTTTCTCCAAGGAGGCCAGCATGTTGACCACCGTGCTGCTGAAACCTTTCTTGCGCATGCTCGCTACGAACTTGTCTTCACCAAACTTTGCCAGCGCGTCGGAGGCTTCGTTGGCGAAGGTGAACAACTCGCCCACGGTGCGGGCATAACCATCAGCCAGCTTGCTGGCCATATCCGGTCCCAGTCCGTCAACCTCAAGAATCTCGCGGTCACCTATGAACGAAAACTCTTCGCAGATGCGACCGGGGCATTCGGGGTTCGTGCACCAGCTAGTTTCGATGCCCGTGTCGTTCAGAATTTCTAGCTTGCTGTGGCACTCGGGGCAGTGTGTGGGGACGACAATTTCTATTGTTGCCATGATCTATACTACCAGGGATCAGGAGAAATCGGTTAGTTTGGGACGGCGAGTCCTTATGCCCTTCTTTGAACCAACAGGCCGTCCCTGAGCTTGGTAGCCCAACACCGTAAGAACGGTGTTTTGAGTTTGCTCACACTCAGGCAGTGGGCATTCCTACAACAGGGCACTACGCTTAATCTTCATCTCCAAACACAGCGGCGGCGATGTCCGAGGAACTGATCTTTGGAGCAGGTTTCTTCAGGTGACCGGATTGAATATCTCGACGAATCTCTGCAAGATCAATTCCACCAGCGGGCATTTCCGAGCTTAAAACCGTCTGAACCTGGTGGTCAAAACCCACAACTTTCGCCTTACTCTTGAAGTATTCTTTCCACTTACGACCAGCATACGCGAAATCTTCTATGGCCAACCATCCCTTCAATTCCAGAATGTCATTGAGGGTCAGTCTCGCCTCTTCAACCTGAGATTTATAGACTTTGGCAAACCGCTCCTTAAATGACGCTTTGTCGATCTTGACGAGTTCAAATCCAGGAGGGTTACTTTGCGTTAATGAAGAGGGCATCGACGAGTTCTTCCCACGCCTCGTTGTGCTCGGGCGTATCCTTTGGAGTTTGCATGAGTATTGCGTGGGCAGCTTCAATACGAGCTTCAGGTGTCAGACCAAGAGCGGGCGCGGGCGCGGCGATAACAGGGGTTTCCATACTCTTCTTATTATTACTGGTTTCCGTTGTAGAACGGGTAATCGCCATGGCGGATCCTTCACCTAGCTAGGTTTAGGAAGTCCTTTAGTCCTCTTCCAGAACACTCTCGATCACAGGGATGACGTCTCCGCTCCTAACCAGACTTACTCGGCTATTGATTTTGAGCTTCATATCTCGGATATAGCTGATGTTGTTCAGATTGACACGGGTGATGACCGCCCCGGCCAAGGTTATGGGGTCGAGGATGCCCACTGGCGTAAGTTTTCCACTCCGTCCCACTTGCCACACAACTTCCCGCAGATGGGTTTCACCTTTCGCGCTTTGCGGCTTGAAGCAGATCTGGAAATTCGCGTAGTTGGATCCAACTCCCAAAGTCTCGGAGGCCTTCACGCTGTCGATCTTTAAGACGACGCCATCGGCGTTCACGTCGCTGGTCTTGTTGCTTTCCAATAGAACTTTGAGATTGGCAAGGAGATGCTCGCGGCTGGTCACGATGCTGCCACCCGGCGCGGGGAATCCTTCTTTCGCGATCAGGCGGAGACGTTCCAGTCGGCTGTCCGGGAGTCCGGCACCGATAACGTCCCAGGGACGAATCTGAATATCGCGCTCCGGAATATTGGTTAAATCCTTCTGCTTCATGGTACCTGCGCAAAGGTTGCGCGTGCTGGCATAAATCTTCTGACCAGCGGCGGCCAGCTTCTCGTTGATTTTCTTCAACGTGCTGTTCTTCATCACCAACTCGCCACGAATCGTAACGCTGCCCGTCGGGAAGTTGGCGGCGGATACGGCGGTCGGAACGTTGCCGGTTGCCCAGACTTGCTTGGTGATCTCTTCGCCGGAGTCGCCATCGCCGCGTGTCAAGGCGCGGACGAGCATACCGCTTTCGTAGACCAGCGACACGCTGATGCCATCGTACTTCGGCTCTTCAACCATCACGCCGTTGCCGTCTAAGGCTTGTGCATCATACCACGCGGCATAGTCATCTTCGGTATAGTGATTTTCAATGCTGCGCATGGGCTTCGCGTGCTTCACGCGGCCACCGTTGGAAAGATCTGAGCCGACTTGCTTCAGCACCGGGGCGTACTGCTTGAGATCGGGGTTCTTCGCGACTAACTCCTTGAGTTCCCGCTCTTTACGATCAAAATCCGCGTCAGACATAAGTGGAGCATGCTTGACGTAATAGGCTTCGCGAGCCGACTCTAGGAGAGCGTTCAGGCTCTTGACGAGGACGATTTCTTTGGCTTCGGAAACGAGATCCATGATATCATATTACCGGCAATCCGGGGAAAATGGCTAACCTTAGAATTACAGGGTATCAGGTAGAAGCATCAAGAGCGGGCCGGACAAGCTCCGGTTCCGCCAACCGAGCACAAAGTGCCACGGTGGTTATGACGGCATCCTAGTTTGGGAAAACGATGACATCTCCGAACCCTCCTCAGTCTTCGTGTGGGCCGTTGAGAAGATCAAGAACGTTTGACTATCCGTAGTAAAGTCGCAGTTTCCGTAATTCCCCGAGCCGGATAGCTTCGTAGCGGTTGAACTCACAAAGACAGCCTTGCATGTCCTGCGCGTCAAGCGTCTTTTCTACTCCTAGATCGCAACGTAGTTGGTTGACTGATTTCGCCCATTCGGATTTTTCTTCGGAGGTCATTTCAACCATCCGCCAGAATCCTCCGCCACTACGTTCTCCTTGCTTTGTGGTCGCCATGTTGGTCAACCAAGAGCGGCCCATTACGCGGTTCAATCCCCTAACAGAGCCGGGGCCGGGGACGACGAACGTCCACCAATCCGAAGCGGTTCGCAACCAGCTGGTGTATTTTAGGTCCGCTACGATTTGTGCACTATGCCAAGCACCGATGTTCTTGACCTTGGATAGACGCTCATGGTAGTTACTCAGAGTTTCTCCCGGTTGGGGCCGCAGGGTTGCTCGCTGATCCCAGATAGGAGACAGAACTGCGTCGGCCAATAGCTCGCACTGATCGCCCTTGCGCCCGCTTACAACCAATTGGTAGGCTTGAGTGTTTAGAGCTTTCTCCCCTCTCGCCCTACGTCCCAGAAGGACGTCTTTGAAGTGACTGGGGTCCCAGGGAACCGGATAACCCAACTCCACCAGGGTTTCTATGTGGTTGGTTCCTCGACGAGCCACAATCAACGCAAACCACAAATCAGGATCTGTGTCGTGTGGATCGCGCCAGTTAGTCTTGATCCAACGGGTGACCTTGTCGTCTTCACGACGAAGATTGCAGAAATAATGCCGCTGCAAGATGGGGTCTAGTGTCCAGGGAGCCGGGTCTCCAGCTTCTTTCCGAACGCGCACCTGTTCTCGTTCGCGCATGAAGTTCCACAAGGATTGTAGGTGTATCGGGATCATACAGTATTAGATACCGTGAAACAAGGGAAGCGTAAGAAGATTCGCAAATTCGGAGAAGTCTTTAGTTCCGAACCACTTGTAAGTCTTGCTCTGGGCCATTTACCCGCTAAACTATGGACAGATCCGACCGTTGTGTTTTTAGAGCCGACATGTGGGGATGGAGCCATCGCCAGCAGCATACTTGAGCGACGCAAGAAAGCGGTGGGAGGAGCCGTCGCACTCGAGACCCTATTCGCTTTGGAGTTACAAGAGAAGAATGTTCTCGCTTGCCGGGAACGACTTCTAGCTTTAGTACCAGGAGAACCTCAAGCTAAGAGAATTTTGAACCAGCATGTGCGCCGGGGCGATCGCTTGAAGGCTAAACTCGATCTAAGCCCATTTTCGCACGAATAATGGGGTACTCCTCTTCTAGCCCTAAGTAGACGACCTGCTTCTCAACAGGCCAGGGTTGGTCCAAGTCAAAGAAGGGGAGGATGTTGAAACGTTCTCGTGCAACGTCTGTGGTGCCCGTGTAAATTTCCAAAGCATACCGGAACCAGGGACTGTTCACGATGCTCTGACCGTTTTCCATGCGGCTCTCGCTCCCTTGTTCTAAGACCAAGAACTGGTTGTCAACCCGGACACCAGGTTCTTCGGTCCACGATCCGTTATGACCTTTGCATCGACCGTCTGCAAATGGTACCAACCCGTAGGTACAGGATCGAGCTATCACAAGCGAATGTTCTGAAGGTGCGGGTTCGAACCCTTGATCGGTCACGAAGTAGACGCGGGATCCCTTTAGTTTTCCTCCGGTTGTGTAGACTGGAACAAGTCCTGCTTGGGGCGTTTCGAATAGCGGAGTGCGTTTCTGCAGCGCGTATCCGGTTCCATGCGGATCGCGGGTCGCGAATCGGGGCAGCCGGGTTCCGGACCAGGGGCCGTATTTCTCCACGGCGGTGAACAATTTCTGCAACAGTCGTTCGTCAAATGTCGAATTGGGGATGATCGGTAGGCTGCCAAGGATGCGCTTTTCCGGCGCTCCATCTGCACCCACGGAAAATTCACAGCCGTCCTTTAGTTTATGATCGCGTCGCCACCACACAACATCTATGCCGCCATCTAGTTTGGCATCCAACCATTCAGCTGCGATAGGGAGATGAATGATCTTGTATATGCCGGGAAGATAGGCCGCCCGCGTTGCTTGGTTTCTTTTCAAAATATTCCAGCGCCAGCGACCGGGGGCAATGTCTACCATGAAGTCGGGGCTATCCGCGAGATCTTTCGCGAGCAGCTTCCACCATATGTCAAAGGGGTGGTTCTTGGCTATGACCAAAGGCATATTCTCTGATACTGCGTTTTCGAGAAGTCGGGGGTCTAACCCGTTGACATACAACCAGTTTTGTATCGATCCAACCAGATTTGCGGAAACAGGCTGGAAGCCAATGTTCTTCGCTTCGGAGCCTGCTTTGAAGGCAGATAGTGCCATCCCACCGTCACGTTCTGACTTTATGAGGACCAGACTGGAAGCCAAGTTTACTTGCAGCTGGGATTCGGTGAACATCAAGCGCCCTAACTCTTTCGAAGTCGAGGCGTGCTCCACTTCTCCAGTTTGGCCCTGAGAAGAATGCCCGCGCTTGCGGGCGCTTGGGGCATATACCTTGGAAGAACCGTAAAATGTTGGCTCTTGAGTGACTCTAGTTGTCTCTTGTGGCATTTGGGTTTTTCTGTCGAATCGCACGAATATGAACTCCTCAATTGGATCGGGGCGGACCAACCAAAGTTCCGCGCTCTTTGGTATGTCGGGTAGAAACCTTGAGGGGTAATTGGTGGCGATGAACTTAGTCGGTAGGGTGGAACCAAATTGCTCTCGGATGGCTCTTGGGTACATCCTTGATCCTCGGTGAGTGTGGCCATCATCCAAGGCGTGAGCCATAACTTCAACGGGGCCGCGTTTCCCCCGCTTGTTGGTGTAGAGGAAGTCTACTCGTCCACTAGAGAGAATGACCTCGCGTTCCATTCGTCCAGTGACTTTGATTTTGTGGGGATGTTCCAACAGATGGCGTTGGATGTCGTATTCGTCAAATTCCGGTGCAAAGACCGGAGCGGCGGCAAGGCGCGGGTCAATAGCAAGCTCCATGCCTTTAATCTACGGCGGACGGATGCAGATCAGCTAGTAGCCAGGGTGACCATCCAGCGAAGGATATGGATCTCTGCCTTGGTGTCTACCGAGCAGTAGGCGCTTAACCTCTCACGGATCGCGTCTTTCTCAGGACCATTCGGCAGCGTAATCAGTCGTCGCCAAGCGGCCATGGCAGCGTCGCCGTTAGCAATCTCGAGTGCGTTGTAGTTCACGTCTTTCGGCGCAAGCACCTTGGAAACGGATTTGATACCTAACGATCCATTCCAAACCGGATCGGTGATGTCAAAGACACCCTTGACGATCACGTGAAGATCCCAGAGACGGGACATTATTTGCTCTAAGGCAGGTCGGAGGTCCGGGTACCACTCCGCCAGTTCACGAAGGCGGGTGCGTTCATACGAGGAGTAGATGATGACTGATCCCGTTTCGCCAAGGGTCCGAATCAAAGATTCAGCGACGGCGCGGCGCGGGTCCGACATCTCCTCGTGAAGATACTCGGAGTGGACAAACGGGCTTCCTGGAGCGTACTGCGTGTGGCAACTCCACTGTGTGAGAATCTGCTGCCAGGGCCGCGTACCGATGAACGAGGGTATTGCGGGAGACAAAGCCTCAAAGTCAAAGAAGTGTAGCGGCCAGCGGAGGGTGTTGAGTAGTCTCAACCCGGCGCGATTGATCTTGGTGATGGCCGCGTTCTCCACTCGCTCTCCACGGCAGTAACGCTGGAACTCGCAGGGATATGGTGAGTGGCAATGCGATCCCGTTTCAACGACCGGAGGCGTCGCCTGTCCAATGATTGGTAGCTGTTTGGCTAATTCAGCCTCGACCCATTCCGTGGTCTTGGCAACCACAGGCTCCATCTTGAAGAGCTTCGCGGTTTCGATTTTTCCACCGGGGTAGATGTAGTCCCGATTCAGGTGACAGATCGTGACTTCTCGAACTTGAAGGCCGTTCTTTCGCAGGACATACACCTGGAACGAGACATCTTCAATCTGGTGTTCTTTCACGCTGTTACTAGCCTTTACCTCACTGGCAAGGTAGTCGGCCTCTTTGTTGGGGATGACGCCGATACTCCATCCCTCTCCCATGCGGGCGAGGACGTCAACGCGAATGCGCAGCTGGTTGTACACGAAAGCGGCCTCAAACAGCACGAGGACTTTGGGATCGGCCATCAACTGCTGCGTCTCGAAGACTGCCGCGTCGAAATCGTAGTTGTCTGTTTCTACGAGAACGCCACCGGGGAAAGCGGTACGGGCCAGAACGCCGACAGCCGTGCCCTGCTCTTTGATGTCTGTGCTGGTCTCTTCTTCTAGATCAGGTCTATGAATCTGTAGCCACTGACGCTTCAAACACTGGCGGCCAGCGGTGAATTTTGACTTGGAAATGGTGTTGCGGCGACTACGTTTGGGAGCTACCATAGACCTCTCCGTTATATTCTACCGGAGAAGGAGACAGAACGGTTAGAGACCCAACCAGGAAAGTAACGAAGGTAACGGGTCGAGGTACGGAATCAGCCGGGTGTCCAGTCCTAGAGCTTTGAGTTTGGCAAGGTCTTTATGATTGGACTCCCACTTGCTCTTCAAATTCTCTGGATTCAAGGGTTTAGGCTCCTTGCCTTTTGCAGCCGCCTTCTCAGCGCGGCGCTTTTCGCATCGCTCAATACAGAGAGCCAGCGGAGTGTCCATTAGTGCAAAAATGACTCTGTTGCCTTTGGCCCGTTGTTCCTCGGCGAATTTCTGGAGTCGTCCGATGCCGTAAGATCCCATCGCCACAACACCTTCGGCCACCACGTGACCATGTGTAGCAAGTTCATCCAGAAAGAAAGTGACGTCGTCAGCAGCGCCCGGATACGAAAATGAGGCGTCGAGGCCGCCACAAGCCGTCGCATATTTCCCCAGCACAAGGACATCGGTGCCTCCCGGACGCCGGAAGCGATACCCGGCCAGCTTACCGTCGATCTGGAAGGGTGTGCGTTTGCTGCCCTGAGCAACAAGGTATTCCATGAGCATGCGAACGGCGGTCGATTTGCCTCCGCCATTTGTGGACCGGATATTAAGGATGGTGCTCACCGCGCTAGTTCTCCGTTAATAGGACTTTCCGACCCTTCATATGCATAACACGCAGACGATGAAGGATTACTTTAGATGGCTGGAGAAGTTGCCTCTCAAGCAAGATCTCCACTACCTTAGAAGATACTGCAATTTCATGGTTCTCAGACTTGGCCGAAGCAAATTCTCGGGTTCGGTCAAACATCACATTTTGCCGAAAGCCAAAGGATTCTTTCCCGAGTTTCGTCTGGAAGCCTGGAATGTGGTGTATTTGTCGAACAGAGAGCACTATGTTGCTCACAGCATTCTAGCCAGAGCCTTTCCGAATTCCGCCATGTCCCTGGCGTTCTACTTGATGTCGAACATTTTGGACAGAAAGCATTCCAGGACGTACGAGGCGGCGAGACGGTTTCACGGAGAACAAGTCCGTAGGATGACACAAGATCCCCGGCGAAATGCGAAGATTTCTCGGGCGCTTTCCGGCGTACCTAAGTCAGAAGCTCATAAAGAGAAACTCCGAGGGAAAAGGCCTGAATGGCATGGCGAAACCATATCCAAGGGCATGTTCAAGAGTGACAAACGATTCTGGAAAGAGGATGTAAACCGGGTAGCTCTTCACTCAGCGTCAAGAAAAGGTAAACCCACGCATCCGTGGACCGAAACTCAACGAGAAGAAATGGCAAAAATGAAAACCGGCATCCCATGCTCTGCTGAGACTAGGGATAGAATGTCACGATCCAGACAGGGAAGAAAATGGTACACGAATGGGGTAAGAAACACCTGGGCAGTGGAATCTCCCGACAGCTCTTGGAGACTCGGAAGAACCAAACTTTAGTCTCGGTTCAGTTCCCAAACCGCCAATTCGTATCTTTTGCGAATGTTCTGCTCTTCAGGCGGCAGATTATCAATGCGGCTCAGATTGTGGTGAAGGTCTGCCAGCTTGAGCATGCGAGAGCCAGGGTGCTGTTTGGCCCTCTTTACGAATGTTCGGTAGGTTTCACCTGACGGCTTGCGGCGCGTAACACCATCCACTATTGCACGAACAATTGGTCCAAATCCTCGTTCGATCTCGTCAAGCGTGACGTCGCAATCTTCCACAACGTCATGGAGCCATGCAGAAATCATAAGATCTTCTAGATTGAATTCGCGATAGGGCCAGGGTTGCCCCGCGTATTTCTGTTGGATCCAGGCAGCGACAGCCTTCGGGTGGTCAATGTAGGGCTTACCCGCCTTGTCAAGTTGACCTTCGTGAGCTTCAACGGCCCATTTGATCGCTAATGATAGTCTATTCATCTGGGCTTTCGGGCAGAAAAGAGTTTCGCACCTTCGTGCTGAAGTTCTACAGCCTGCAGAATCATGACTTGCCCGGCGATACGGTAGCAGAGCTTGCAGTCCCGTCCGTCCTTCGCGGGGTCTTTGCAGTCAACGTTGACTTCGTGTATGATGTCAGCAAGGGCTTCTTTGTTCATGATGGTTGATACTACGGGCGGAGGAAGAGGAACAGTTAGGCGGGTTCGACTTTGGTCTTGAGACCGAAGGAACGGCTGTTCAGTTGGTCGGAGTATGTCTGGGCGTCCAGCTTGCCCATCTGCTTCGCTTTCGTCTTGTCTGGAGAGTACTGGACTTTCTTGATTTTGAGACCCGCGTCCGCGTACGAGAATCCCGTGACGTAGAACCACATCTGGCGTTTGAAGCGCGAACCGCGCTGCTTCTCATAGCCTTCGATTGCAATCACGGACTTGGTCGGTGCCGGGGCGGGCGCGGCGGCTTCGCCGTCTGCCTGGCGACGCAGGAGGCGAGATTGGAAGGAACTCGACTTCTGCCACTTGCGGAAATTCTTGCAGTCAGCACAATTGCAGACTCCGCCTTTGGCTGAACGAACATTCTGATGATCGTTGTACTCGCTTTCAGTCATGGGTGAAGAGCCGTGCTTGTGAGACTCCATGTTGCGAAGACCCTCTTTTGCGGCTTCTTCAGACCCATAGGAGGTCAGGATTTTACCAGTATCGTGCTTAAAAACACACCATTCAGCCAGTTCACCTTCAGAATTCTTGTGACCAGGGCACTTGCCCACGTAGGCGACCTTCATCGCGCCCGCTTTTGGCTTGGCATTTGGACCCATCGGCTGCTCACCGACGTTGCCACCCAACTGCTTTGCTAGGCTGTGGAGGGAGGTTGATTGGCAGGCGGGGCACTGGGTCGAGGAGTTTCCGACGCTGTCACAGTTTCCGCAAACGTAAGCGGAAGCGAGAGGGAATGAAGTAGAGCGATCGACAGGAAGCGGCACAAGAGTCCTCTACCTTGGGGTCCGATATTATCTTACCACGAGAGGAATCTCGAACGGAGGATTCTCCACCAGACCGTAAGGTCGGAAGAGATCAAAACCGTTATCACAACCGGCGTGGCAGATGTCCTCCGGGTAGACATATCCGAACTTCTCGCGCATGTAGATGAACCGGTCAGTCTCAGCGTTGTAACGGGCAATCTGCGCGTTGCGGCAGATGCCTCGGTAGTATGCGCCGTGAACGAACGGGGCAGCTAGAACGGGCGGAGGAGGGCAGAGATAACGGGGCGCTCGACCGGCGCGATACTCGACTTCCGAAGGACAGACCATCCAGGTGTAGTCCTGCATCTCTTCGGTTTTCGGGTGGGGAACCTTCTGCTGTCCGCAGTTGGGACAGAACTCCCACTGCTTTTTCTCTTCTTCGATTTTCATGAGCAGTCCTCCTCGCCTTTGACCATGGTCTATTTCTATTTGCATTACTCAATCTGCGCCGCGTCTCCGCAGAACAGCTAAGACCTAAATGAGCGACTCTGAGCTTTTGTCTAGTTGCGATAGAAACTGCTAAACCTTTGTGGGATAAACTCAGTTTGCGTCGAGTCTCTCCAGAAAGCGGTCGATCCATGTGAGAGGCACTCATTTTGGCTCGAGTTTTATCCGAAGGTTTCCAGCCTAGACGTGTGACTCTGATTTTGGCCCTAGTCTTTAGAGAACGTTTACATCCTAGACTGTTTTTGTTGCCCTTCATAGCACTACTTCTTTTGGCTCGAGTCTGTGCTGAAGGGACACAGCCGGAAGCACCCTCACCACCATCGGTCAGATTCCGAAGGATTCCCGTACCCAGATCTTTTCGACCCCAGAAATCAATTTGGTACATCTCATACGCAAAGGCTGTGGCTTCGTCGGACCACTCCTGGATAATGATTCTTTTGAGCGGAGGACAACCCTTTCTATGAGCACGATTTCCATTGGAACCATGGAAGCTCTTACCAACGTAGTACGGGGAGCCGTCTGCGCGAAGCCAGAGATATGTGTAAAACTTCATACACAATACGAGAGGGTGAGGTCATCTTCCACGAGGAGAGCGAAATCGACGAGGTGATCGTCGGGGTGAAGAATCCCGACTCTTTGCAGAAACTCAAATGTATTCAAGTACGACTCGAAGTCAGCAAAGCACTTCTCAGCTGGGACCAAGATGCAGGTGTCTTCGTTGTAAGGAGGTTTGATTCCGTAGGCTTGGCCAAGGATCAGATTGCGGATGTGCTTAGGTTCTTGTGTGAGGTAGGCCAGTCGGACTTTGACGTATCCTTCTTTGGAAGCGGCCAGGATAGGCGTCGCGGGCGGCGCGATTAGCCGTGCTTTACTTGGCGTGATGGTGGGTATCTTAGTTGGCATAAGAACGCTCTCTTTTGCGTTCGTTGATTGCCCGCAAGTTTTCTTTCATCAGTTGGCTGGTCTGGTGGGCTTTTCTGAGTTTTGCCCTGGTTTCCTCGGAGAGCACTTTTCCGCAATGTGCCTCACTGATCTTTTTGCAGGTCTCGGAGGAATGAGTTTGCCCGCTTTTTGATGCACTCATTTTATGACGGGATCCTACCGACCAAACTCGATTCCGATTGGCTTGAGAAATCTTGATTCGTGCTGAAAGGGGTAGGGGTCGGCCAACATGGGCCTCAGACAATTTTCGGCGCGTTTCCACAGAATGGGTATATCCGGAGGTTCCATCCCCGCCGTCAGTTAAATTTCTAAGAATCCCAGTTCCTAGATCTTTTCTGCCCCAGAAGTCGATCTGATAAATCTCGTATGCGAGGGCCATGGCCTCGTCGGGCCAAAATCGGATCTGAATACGAGATCGGTCGTTAGGAGGGCGATGCGTTCCGTAGAATTCAAAGGCACGACGGCCTGTGCCCTTCCCCACGTAGTAAGGAGAGCCATCTTCGCGCAGATAAACGTAAGTGTAGAATGATTTCATTATCCCAAAAAATCTTCTAGTAGGTCTCGGAGTTGCTTCGCTCCGTGCACCGAAGTCTGCTTTGGAACACCCGGCGCGGGCGGCGCGGCGGGCTTCGGTTCTGACAATCCTGTTGCGGGCGTCGTGCGTTGTACTTTCACCTGCATCGGATTCTTGCTGCCATATTGCTGCAAAAACTTGTCGCCCCAACCGCTGTCAGATCCCAGGGCCATCTTCGTGAGACTTCCCACAGTTATCGTGGGCTGGTGCCGAGTCCAGTGCCAACCAACTTCCCGAATGCCTTCGCCCTGTTTGCCCATGTAGGCGAACTCGTCGCCCTTCCCCAGCTTCACGCCTGACCCAAGCAAGTAGTACAAGACATCGTCAGAAAGCCCAACTTCCACCACCACTTCTGTAAGTTGGATGTCCTCTTCCCCAAGTTCCTCATCGCCGTAGGCCGCAATCGCCTCTTTAGCAGCGTCCAGAACTCCCGGATCAGAGGTCAATCCGTACAGATACAGGCTCGGCATCTCATCGCCGCTTGAGTGGAAGAGCTTCCCAATGATCTCTAGACCGTCCTTCAGCTTGTGGAGGTCTTCTGCCGCAATGTCGATGTAATACATGGATGCCCCTACAAATGCATCCGGCAGCTCTATTTCCCGAACGGTAGCTTCTTCCAGATCCGGCCCCAGTCCTTCCAGAACTGATCAAAGAGGTCGCTAAGTTCAGCAAACGCAGCGTCGTAGCCCGGTTCTTTCAAGGTCAAACGGAGGAGAGCGACATCCTTGGGTAGTCGAACAGAGACGCGGCCTCCGGCTTGAAGTCGAGCTAGCTGGTTCATGGTGAGCTTAACTCTTGCGATTCTACCCGTCATGCAGCCTCCAGTTTTACGGCGGCGGCGTCCGCCGCCCGTAGGTAAGTGGGACAATCTTGAACACAACTACCGTCCTGTGGAGCCGAAGCCGCCTTCACCGCGATGAGTATCACTCAATTCTTCTGTCTCGGCAGCTTCGCCTGCGTACATCGGAACATAGGCGATTTGACAAAGACGGTCACCCTTGTTCCAACAGAATGCGTTCGGGCTGGCGTTCTCTATGCTCAAGAAAATCTCGCCCCTGTAATCGTTGTCGATCAGGCATGTGAAGGAAAGACGGATACCCTTCTTCCCGCCCAGGCCAGAGCGATCGAAGAGGATGCCCTGAATCCTGATAGGGATGTCGAATTGTGCATCAAATCCGTTGCCGCCGAACATGTTAGAGGTGAGCGCATCGGTTTGGTGGTAGAGCTTGAGGAACAACTTACCCGGTATCTCGTGAGCAATGCCGGAAGGAATCAAGTGCTTCTCGCCTGGGTCGAGGAAGCCGTCTGCGGGCGCGTAAAAGTCAAAGCCGCCTGAGCCGTCTGTGCCACGTTTGGGGAGTTGCGCGCCATCACGCATGAGCTTGAATTTGATGAAGGGTACGGTCATGGTAACTAATACTCGGTTACCAAAGGTCCAGGTTACTTCTTTGGGCGAAATTCAGCTTTGATCGCAGTGACGTGTTCGTCCAGGTCGATTGCGTTTTTGAGATAGGGCTTGAAGTCAGCAGGGATGTGCATCTCGCCCTGTTTCTTTGAGGGGGTAGCGAACGCTGCCATGTGGAGCCGATAGTCCTTGGCATACTGCTTCAAGAACGACAGGTAACGAGGATTGTGAAAACCTATCAGGACGATAGTTGACCCCTTGGGAATCTCTTTGCCCATCATTTTGTGGATGTAAAAGGTCGGTCGGAAATACCACTTCTCGGCTGCTACGGCAGAGGCGATAGGTTTCATGCGGATGACTTGTGCGCCGTGACGTTCCAGAGAGGCGGCGTACCGGGTGGCTTGGGCGTCCTTTACGGAGCCGTGAAGAATTACGGTTTTCGCTTCACCTTTGGGAAAATACTGATGCTGGAGAAAATGGACAACGTCCATCACGAAGAATTGTGTGTTGTATTTGTCCCCGGCGCGGAAGAGATGGCTCGCTTCCACTATGAAGAACACCTTGACTTCCACACATCCTCCTACTGAATGAGGAGGATAGTTTAGTGAATTAAGTGAAATCCTTTGAGAAGAAGATAACCAAGACCACTCAAACAAAGCAACAATAGCGCCAGCAATCCAAGGTAGCCGCCGATGGCCTTATCGCTGGCATCTAAATTGAAGGGGAGGGGAGGCGGGGTGGTGCAGTCCAGAGCCGCAGGTGCTTGGTCCTCCCTGTACAACACTCTGAGATCCATGAACTGGATGGGATCACCCATAGGATCGCTGTAGTTTGGAGCAGCCGAGGCACAAACTCCACTCGCGCCGCTTCCACAACAGGCCAGGTCTTCGTATTCTTCTCGTTCTGCTGCAATGCCTACGGAGATTGGATCAACACGATTGTATTCGCGCCAATTTGGATCATCATCTGTGTCCAGCGGCGTAATTGGCATCCAGCGCGGGACAACGACCATCAGCCTCTAGAGTGGCGTCAGGATGCATCTTGCACTTGCCTTGCGGACGCGACTCAATTGGTCCGTCAAACTGTTTGACCGATGTGTAAGTCAGCTCCTGACCGCTGCTAGTTGTTATTGAACCAGCCACGGGCGGTACCTTGATGTAAGTCGACCGCTTGGCGGGCCGGAAGGCGCGATAGAATCGGTACGTTTTGACGATGACTAATCCTCCCGGCGCTCCTTTGAAGATGTTGATGACTTGTGTTTTGGCATCAAGTGCATCGTAAGCGCGCACGATGCGGGACCAGAGACGGACTTTGCCGTTATCAGCGGTGTTTACAAAACAATAGCTGACGCGATAAGGCTTGAGAACTTTTGGTCTTGCCATAATTGACCCCTTAATTATAATCTCTAGTTACTGCGAATGTCGATGCTCTGAACCAAACCATCTCAACACTTCTCGAATTCCCGTTCTACTTCCCACAGCGCCTTGTGCAAGAGTTTGTTCGCTTTTGCAATTGCCGGATTGAGGTAGTCCCCGGTGCCCCACTCATCTACGGGGTAGCTACGCCACATTCCGTTAGCTGTGTACTCACGCCCCACGTGCATGAGGGCGCGGCTCAGCACGTCCTTCGCCCCGCGTAGTTTTAATGCATCGCGCATCACTTTTTGATTCCTTTGATTTTAAGCCACTCAATCTCTTGTGGACTGAGCGGGCAAGGGGGTTCATCGCCAGGTTTCCACGGTCCACGGTGATTCGGCAGCTTGTTAAGAGATCCAGGTCGCCAGCCCATGTAGACCCAGATCGACATCTGGATAGCGTTGATGACGTTCCATGCGGCTTGGGGCAGATGGGCTTCGGCCCGGTCACCGGCAATGTATGCAGAGAGATGGTTGATGGCACTCTGGCAGAGGTCGAGGATGGGCATGCCGTTCTCCCAATTCCTGTCATTGCCGTCGCCGGTCGCACTCCGGCCCTTGTTGCCGATCTCATAGATGCGAGAGACCAGGAACAAAGCATCCCAAGGCATGAAATGAAAGCCACCTTTACCATCACGGGAATCGCGGTGCGCGCCGCCCGCGTAGCTGGTCTCTTTGCGAGCCGTCTTGGTGAAGCCTACATCTTTCTTAACCATTGATTTCCCATACCCATTTGTAAAGATCTTCTTTTGAAAAGAAAATTGGTTTATCCACGCTGCGGAAATAGGTGACTTCATTGTCCGCTCCTGAAGAGTCTGCTTGAACGTAGTTCTTACCCATGCGTGGTTCTGTAACCATTACAGTCTCCATTACTTGGTTTTAGCTTCGGTTGCTAAAAGCCATCGTGCAAACTCCCATTCCGGTGCGGGCGGAACCCCGTTGTGGATGTCGTTCGTCAGATAGTCCACTTCAAAATTGTCGTAGATGCGGGGGATTTCAATGGGGTCCAAGGTAACGTCTTCTGCGATCAATTCCTCAAGCATTGGGAAATGCCGCTCGTAGACGTGGAAGCTGTCTGCCGTGTGGTGATAGGTTCCCAACTGTAGGTCCGGGTACCCAACAAATTGCAGTTGCTTCAGGAGCATCTCGTGTACGAAGCTAAACGCGGGCGCGTCGTTACCCATCCCGAAGACGGCGTCCTGGCTGCGCATGTGAACGGACATGTTCAGGAAGTCTTCCCGAATGCGAAAGTTCAGGTACGCGGTGCAGGGAACATCCAACGTGTCGGGCTTCATGTGGCATTCTTCCGAACCTAGGATCGTGATACAAGCGCGTCGCGAATCCTTGTCGTGGCACAGTTCGCGGATCACCCAGTCCATGCCACCGCGCCGGAAGAAGGCTTGGCCATAATTGCTGTTGAGACGGCCCCGCAGAGCGATGTTCTTCCAAATAGTGCCATGTGCCTGGATGGACAAATCGTACGGATCGCCGCGTAGATACCACAACGTTTCGGCCTTGATGTAGTCTGTCTTGAGTTTGCGTGGGGATAAGCTGGGGAATCGAACATAGGCCGGGAGCTCATAGTGGTAGTTCTCAACCTCTATGATCTTCTGGCCACGAGGCGCGTTGAACTTGCCGTTGTTCTTTACGTCACGGAAGATGTCACGCCAGATAATGCGTTCGTCGACGGGCGGCATTCTTACAATTCCTTCTTGGCCCAGGACTTGAGGGCAGTGCGCATGAAGCAGAGTCGGCCATTGATTTTGTAGAAAGGAATGGTGTATCGTTGACGGCGTTTGTAGATGGCGGACGGTGTGACGTTCAAGACATTCGCGATCTCACGGGTTGTCAAGAACAGATTTGAATTGTTGAGCTTTTCAACTGCGGTAAGAGGTTCCATGGGTGGCTCCTAGGACTAAATACTGGTAACGCCAATTATGCGCGGTAGACTGTCTCTAGATATCCTAACCAGACCCACTTCGGCCTTCCATCATCAGTTCGTAGTTCTGCCTTTGGACAAAGTAGCAACTGTGCTGTGTGGGCAATTTTCAAATGGCTACAGTTTTTACATCTGGGTTCACTCATTTGAGAATCCAGCGTTCAGCCTGGGCGATGTAGGCAGGATGGTCAAGAACTTGTCGAAAGTCGCGGGTCTCGCTTGGCTTGAGTCCAATGCCCTGGAGAAATTGGTAACGCGGACGGCTGCCCTGTTCTAAGAGATCTGGGTTGAGAATGAACAGACGAAGAGATTCGGCCATAGACTCAGAGAGATTTGGTTCGTAGGACGTGATGGACTTAGAGTTCTTAACAGTGTCACGCCACGTTGTGCCTCGGCTTATGTCACAGCAGCACTTGTCCACATGGTGTCCGGTCTCATGGGCAACCACTCCGCACGGCTCGCGGTCAACCTTGTAACCAGGGAAGGACCAACTCGAGCACGCAGGTTTCCGAACCAGCCATGCGGCCTTCTTCAAGTTGACAAAAACTGTGTTGTGGCTGTAGTATCCGGTGGCATATCCTTGTGCTGGCCCGTTTTCCAGTCTGCGAAGGACACGATATGCAAAACCACGCATGGTCGGATGCAGATCCCCGGTTTCAAAGATTTGCTCGTAAGTGAAGAATTCGGGGACGTACAGATCGTTGACAGAGAGGAATTTCTTGGTCAGCGTTACACCCAGATCGAAAAGCTGTTGCTTAGAGATATTGAGATCGATCATAGACGACACAATGACGGCAGCGCGGATAGATAGGGAGGACTTCGGTCCTCCCCGTGAAGGAGAACTACGTGGTCGGAACGCTGGTTGTATTGTTGAACTCGTTCGCCTCTGAGCCATGACAATTGCGGCAGAACTGCGCCACCGAGTTACCCGTCTTGTTGGCCGGGTTGTAGTAACCACGAATGCCAAACTGCGTCTGGTAGTAACCAGCCACGCCGGCAATCGTGCCCTTGTACACGGTCATCACGTGCTGGTTGTGGCAGGTTGTACACATCACCACGGGTTGGAGGTTGTAGACAGATGGACTCACTGTAAAGCCGTGCAGCCGCGCCCGTGGTTCTTGTGCGCGCCTAAAACGTCAACGGACGACTTGTAGTTGCTGTCGACCGCCACCGCCATAATACTCGCGGCGAAGACCATAGCAAGCAAAATTAACAGTGCTTTCTTCATTGTATATTCCTCTCTTATTTGATACTGCCTAGTTCAAAACTTTCAAAGCGATGCCTTCTACTTTGTAGGAGCCAAAGTCCTTCCCGAAATAGAAAGACCTCGCCATCTGGATGATCCAGCGCAGATTGAAAACGGTGTCGCAACGATCCATGATGTCAGCCACGCGGAACACATCTACCTTCTCTGCTGTTAAACTACGAGCGGCCCAGACGTTTCCAGTAGCCCGGAAGAGATGCATCTTGGCTCCGAAAGGGTGATGGCTACCTTTCCAGTTGAGAACAGCGAACTCCTGCCAGTCGGGAGACTTGTTGCCAGCGGGCCAGGCTTCCTCCCGGAACTCACGCTCCATTGCCTGGAGAGGGGTCTCTCCGGCATCGATCTTACCTCCGACACCATTCAGGAGGCCTTCCTGCTGAGGTGGCTTGTTCTTCCGCATCAGGACCACATAAGTCAAGGTGGGGTCAAAGAGGAAGCCGTTAACATATTGGGCGCGGGTGTTCAAGTCGTAACCTGGGATGCATGTTCAGCACATAGAGCGTTGCCATGGAGGATAGTCTCGGCTGTGCGAGATTGCGCCATGGCGATCCGTTGTTCTTCTTCAGTGGTTTTCTTGGTACGCGGCAAGTTTTCTACAAAACAGAGTACGCATTTTAACATCGATTTTCTCCTTGTTCCCTAATACGGGCCAGCATCAGCTTGCAGCGATTGATGGGCGTTTGGTCATGAAACCACAGCATGTGCCCTGCTTGTAATCGGGGATGGCACCGCCGAACTGCTCCACGGTCGGGTCTAGGACTTCGCCAGTCTCGGGATTGCGGAGGAACCAATGTGGACCGCCCGTACAGCCCTTGGCTCCACAATTACAGTCATGCAGAATGATCCAATGGGGCTTGAATCCGGCTTTCTTCGCGCCTAGATGGTAAAGAGATTCACAAGCGACATAGCAGCAGCCCCAGGTTGGGTGAGCGGTAGCAGGACGGACGGCGGCGTAGGATTTCTTGAGGAACTCGGGACCACAGACGGCCTTAACGTCACGAGTTAACTGGAGGAGTTCCATCCTCGTTGATACTCTGCTTTTTCTTCCAGTCGGCAATAGCGGCGCGGATAGCGTCTTCTGCTAGCACACTACAGTGGATCTTTACGGGCGGGAGGGCGAGTTCCTTCACGATTTCGGTGTTTTGGATGGCGAGAGCTTCTTCGACTGTCTTGCCCTTCACCCATTCAGTAGCAAGGCTAGAAGAAGCGATGGCTGAACCGCAATTATGGGAAGCTACGCGGCTGTAAAAAAGAACATTTGCGCCTTCTTCCATCCGGATATCATAGACCACCACATCCTTTCCATTTCGTTCACAACCGCGCAATTCCTTTAGGCGGATAGGTCTGCTTTCCAGTACAGTCATGCCGTTGTGGACAAACTGCTGAACCTGGGGAAGACAACTCTGAATGTCCTCCACAGCCAGGAATAGAGTTTCGTACCCAGCGGTTCGTAGAACTTTAGCCCGTTTTTTCGACCATACATCGGTGGACCGATCTTCCATGAAAGACGGCATCGCCTTTGTGTAGACTTCCACACATTTCTTCTTACCAGGAAGGATGAAATCCGGAGATACTGGTCCGGTAGAACTCTGCAACCAAATTCGGCCCGCGCTATATTTGAGAGGCAGGGCCATCGCTTTAAACAGTTGTATGAATGCCTGTTCTACGACAGTTGGCTTAGACCAGTCTATAGCGGCCATCCCTCTAGCCCAGGCTTCTCGATATGCCTTGCTTTTCCAGTTCTTCTTGCCTAAAGCGCGCAACCGCGCAACCGCCTTTTCAAACTCCCGACAGTGAAATCCTTTGCGATTTTGGGGACGGTTCTGAGGATCAAACACTTCAGCATTCGGGCGAACCTTCGTGGAACATCTCAATAGTAGGTACTTTGAATTCTATGGGTTGGTTCTCTGCCGACTCGGGCGCTTGCACGGGGCCAGGCATTCCATCAACCAGATAACGAATCATCTCTTCCGCTTGCGTAAAGTCAAACAGATTAGTCCCCGTTGGCTCGTGTTTCATCGGGTGAGCCGTATGCTCGTTGAAATCCGGCTTAAAGCTAATCCCTGCGTCTGGGTTGAAGTTTGTGGGCAACCGCCAACCGAGGAAGCGCTCAACCATGTGTTTAATTTGGTTGTTACTAACGCTCCCTGCTGTGGGCATTTTCACCTCGTTGGTTAATCCCAACGCCATTGTGCCGGTAGCGTCCCTACCCCACGCGTACTTTCCGGCTGCTGTGGGCGACTGCGCGGAAATTGTACCGCACAAAGGACACCAGATTTCAGGCGGGGGCATCGTATATTTGCCGATTAACGGAGTACCACATATCCAACAGTTTTCGGCCTTCTTGACCTCCGAGGCATTTCTCATGCTGTCAGTTCCTTTCGTGGAGTTACTCATTCAAAACGCTCCTGCACTGTCGTTGATGCCCTTCCAATAAATCTTCCAAGCCCATTCCGTGAAGCACGAGACATATTCCCCACTCGCCGTTTTAGTAAGATCGTACATCTTGGGACGAATCCCATCTCGACAATACTGTTCAAACATTTGTCGCGCCGAAGATTCGGAACTGAGAACAGCCCGTCGTTCTAGACGAAATGGAGCGTGAAACTCCTTTGGCACACCTTGGTTCATTTGCCCCGCTGCGTCCGCATCGTTTTGCCTTTTCACGGCCTCTTCGTATAGGCCTATACCTAGCGGCGGAAGTCGGTTGAAGTCCGCTGGTTTACGTACCATAAGTGCCCCAGCATCACGGGTAAGCGGATACGTGGGCGGCTGCGCGGGATGCCGATACACCCTGAATGCTCCTGGGCTGTCGGAATCGCACAGAACAAGATAGCGGGCTGGTTCGTCGCCAGACCAACGCAGCCACGCCACGTAATTATCGTCGCCAGTTGTAACCGGCTTGGCCTCGGAGACGAAGGCGTGCCCCGGCCAATTGCATAGTCGCCACAATTTAGCTGATACTGGCGTGAATCCGTTGCGGCAACTATTCGGGCAAGCCATTAGGCCACCCTCCTTCCGGCTTCCTTCCGCTGGAGGATCACCCAGATTCGTATTAGCAGGATCATTGCTGCGAAAAATCCAGCAGTCCATAGCACCGATTCATTGAACTGGTCAAATGGGAGCCAACTGGCGTCATATTCTTTCCAACACGCACCACCAGCAGCGTGACATTTGAAGTAGGTATTTTGTGCTTGTTCGATTTGGACAAGGGCATAGATAAAACCAATCACGGGAATCTTGTAGATCATCTCTGCTCCTTCCGCTGGAGGATCGCCGCCACCCGATCATTCCATTTGTCTAGCACGCTGTCGGAAAATACTTTTGTAAAATGGTGCAGGGCTTGCAAACATTCCCGATTCTCCTCCATCCCAGCCGAGCGGCCCGCTGCGTAGGCTGTCTCCCAAGCTCTCCATGCCCATTGCAGATCAGCCGCTGTGTATTCGTCTGGGAAATTCGGAAGTCTGGTCGTGAATCGGCTGATGTCTCCGCCGAACGCCTCTGCTGCCCACCGCTCAAACTCCTGACGTGTCTGGTCGCTCATTGGTTGCCTCCAAGAAGTTTCTCGGCCATCTTGCACAGTTTGCAGTTGCATGAATCCTTCGGATATTTCCCGTTGCAGGTTGCACTGGCTTGATGCTCGTCCCGATACGCCCGCAGGCAGTCGCGCAGTGCCCGGTGCTCGCGGGGCTTCGCTGTTCCTCTGTTCGTCTGGGAATCAGTCGGCATCGTCATCACTTGACCTCTCGAATCTTGATCTTGCGCACGGTGCTGGCGTCGTCCTCGTCTCCATAAACTTCTATGGCTTCTCGTTTTGTCTTATAGATCTCAGGCTGACCGCCCCACCACAGCAATTCGCCGCGCTTGTTAAACAACCCCCACCGTATTTTGGAATCAGTTGGCATCGTCATAGCTGCACCGCCAATTCGTACATGACATCCTCTAACGTTTCCACAATTCGTACCTGTCCTCGCCAGAGATCGTGAAAGACTTGTTCCTGCTCGGTTAGCCTACGCTTGCTTGGAGGCAGGCATGGATTTTTGATCTCGAACAGGAAGTTTTCGCCAGCGCTTCCTACGAGAATATCAGGGCATCCTTCGCCGTGATCCGCTAGCGAGAGAACGCTCAGTCCCATCTTCCGCAAGTCTCTGATGATGGCGACCTGATTGGCGTCAAGTTTGCCGTATTTACGCACGCTTTGAGCCTTTCTCCATGTTACAAGTGGAATGGGCAGCTTGGATGTTGCCGGGGCTGTCGTCACGCCTCGCTCCGCCCATGCCACGCGGCTCCCGGTGATCTGGTACGACTTCCCGAATGTCAACCATCGCATGTGGTCGGCTAAAGTCTCTTTCACAACCCCTGTCTTACTGGGATCGTTGAGTTGCCGTAGTTCAAATTCAGTAATCTCGAAGAGCTTGTCCCCCGTCTTTAATCCACCCGCTTCTATCGGCGCTTGTTGTGTTGTCCAAAACACGTGGTCTAGCGTTGTAACGAGTTTCAGGGGAAGAGGTCGGACGCCTTTCCGAGAACTTTCTCTAGCGAAGATCGTCACCCAAAGGTCAGAAATAGGAACAACGTGTTTGGTGATTTCCGCTATGCGGTTGATAATCATCCGAGTGCCGTTCCAGGCTACGACTTCCTGCCCAACCACTAGAGATGAAACTGGGGTAGATTTTCCTTTGGCATTGAGCTTTGTTCGAGACACCACACAACCGAAGGTCTTGAACTTAGCATCGGTAATGATGCCATTTTCCACCTTGATCTGCAACTTCATCACGTCTCCACACTCGGGCGCTCCGACCAGGCCTGTGCCTACGTCCGGAGAGTTCTTGTCCAGGGAGCCAACGTTGCGGGGAGAATTGAAGTGATCAATTACTTTGTCGCTGTACATGCCCGTGCTTTCATTGTTTGACCTATTTTCTCGTTCCAGGCTGGGGTGTGAGGGTGTTTCTTACCCAGATGAGCTAGTCGCATATTTTCTTTTTGTGTAGTGGAGAACGTTTGTCCTGTTTTAGCAACACGAATGCTTTCGCGAGTAGCCGGAGAGACTATGTGCCCCCTCAGGGTGTTTCCGATTTTGACTTTTTGAGAGAGGGAGAGTTTCTTTCCTAAATGTGAGCGGCTAAGTTTCTCCCTATGCGCGGCGGACAAAACTGTACCACGTAGTTTGGAAGGAACTCCTCTAAGAGACTCGCGTACCCGTCTCAAGTGAGCCACCAGCTTTTCTCTATGTTCAGGAGATTTAGGGCCAGTTGTCCCAGTTCCTCCGTCTGTCAAGTTGCGAAGACAGCCCGTGCCTAGACTTTTTCGACCGTATATCGCTATGAGTAGAATTTCGGCTTCTAGAGCTTCATGTTCATTAGCCCATCCCTGGACAACGATGCATGAACGATCTTTAGGAGGACGGTGGCCTGGGCAGGACGTGTAGGCGCGATTTCTGCAACCCTTGCCGACATAGTATGGCGTGCCATCTTCACGAAGCCAAAGGTAGGTGTAGAAGACAGAGTTCATTTGTTTCCAAACATGGACTTATAGTGAGAATACAGGACGTCCACTAGAATTTCATACTCGTCCGCAGGGACGTTGGCGCGATAATTAGACTTCAGATAGTCAAGGAAATCATAGATCTCGGGATCTCGCTCGCCTTCAGCGCGATCCATGAGGTAGGCGTTGAGAATGCTTTGCGCTCGCCCCTCGTAGAATGCCTTGACTTCCTCACGGCGACCCGCCCGCTTGGCGTGCCCCATAATGCGACGACGTTTGACGGCATTCTGAAGCAGACGATTCGCTTCTTCTAATGTTTTCCTGGTCTGCTCTGCCTGATCACTCTGTTGATCTACACGGCGCGGCGCGGGTACGGGTTTGAAGGGTGAAGTCTGTTTGACTCCTAACCCAGTGGTGCTCAAGTCGTTGAGTTCTAGAGGAACCCAATCGTTGTCGCCACCGACACGAATCCATTCGTTTGCGATGTGTTCGTCATCTACTACGGCCACCGGGCCGTATCCCTGCTTGCCTTCGAGTTTAGTGGTTAAGATGTAGAGCATTTAGAGTACCTTTGGTCCCAGCTGATGCTGGTCAAGGACGCGCTGGAGATCTTCGATCATTTCGTCCAAGTCATGGTAGATAGGAATGTTGAACCGCTCCGCGACGACATCCAGATTTCCCGTACGATAGAACCCTTCCTCGGCACAAACCAAGGAGTCCTTGTCCGGCCCATACAGGCCAAACTCCATGAATGTGATAGGAGCCTTGCTGTCCTTGGTGAACACAAAGATCACCATGTCCGCCGCTTCCATGGCGTCCAATTCCCAGGTGACTTGTTCCTTGAACTCGGGGTTGTCAATGGATTGAACCCAAGAATCATCCCAATCGTCTCGACGAGGATTGAGGATGAGAACGTCATAGTTGTCGAGGGCGCGGGCGACCTTGTCCTGCCAGTTTACCGCTTTTCCGGAGTCTATAGCGCCCGCTAAGAATATGGAATACTTGGAGTTGGCATCGTATGCACCAGGTGCCTTGATTTCGGTTCCTGCAAGTTTCACGGGCATAGCCTTCCCTCTACTTAGGGTTGGGAAGTTACGACCCAAAAGAGCCATCATATGGCCAGATGCGAAGAATCTTCTTGGCAGAAACGAGAACGGCGGGTGCGGGGTTAGCCACTGGGCGACGTTGTTTGATGTAATCCAAAGCCACCGTGAAGTCCATGATATGAGTAGAGTGCATGAACGCTGCTGTAATAGTCACGGAACGAGAAATGCCCGCCGCGCAATGCACCAAAACACGGTTCGCATGCCTACTATGCTGCTCCGCAAGGAACTGTAGACAGTCCCAAAGTTTTTGATCAGGAATCTCTTCCCCATCGTGGAAAGGAATGTGGGCGTAGACGATGCCGGGAGCTTCCACATAGGGAGGTGCCTCCTCCCAGGGGGCGTCTGTGCTAACGTCCAGGACGGCCTGTATTCCCGAGGGATTTTCCTGAGCTAGCCTGGAAGCTTGAATGTACCCACCCACAAAAAGGCGGGGGAAAACCTCGGTAATCGGGACATCATCCCACCAATTCATCTTATCCTACTTCTTCAAAATCCACTGCTCTGTTCAAACTCATTGCGGATTAGCTTTGCCATTTCGTGCAAGTCGCCCATCTTGTAGCCATATTTGAGAGCGTAGACACGGATCGCGCCGTACAGGTCGGCCAGCTCAGAAGCAATCAAAATCTTGACGCCCTGTTGCTCAGCGTCTCTCAGTTCATCAAGCTCTTCTTGGATTTTGGAGATCTCACCTAGCTCACCCCTGCTGATTTTCACAGTGTGGTGGCCGTAGCGCGGGCGGCGTCCGGGTTTGAGGCTAACTCTGTTTTTCACGAGAGTAGTCGGAAGTCAGGAATGTCAAACATCATTTCAATTTTCCTGGCATCGGTCCCAGCGTGGAGCACCTGGGGATGGAGCCGTACCCTTCGAAATGGTACCCTCCCACCCCGCCGCACCGGCAGACGACTGCCTCGGAGTTGTGCAGCAGACCTCCGGCGTTCATCTTGACGGCGGTCCCAGCCTTCAGCACATACTCGTCTACGACGAGGCCGTTGCGCTCCAGCCAGTTTTTCGTACGCCGATTGAGTTCAGGTTGGCACTTGGCCTGTTTCATGTATACACGCAGAACAGTGACAGCCGTTGTGAGTAAATCTTCCGTTCGTGCGGTGCTGGCGGGAGAGTTCACGTAGTGGGAATGATGCTTTTGCTCAGTCTTCGGTTCAGTCTGTGGTTTGTTACACCGGGCTTGACTACAGGTTTCATCCCAGTCGCTCATAGAGACACCTCTGATTGTTAATGTCTAATACGGTGTTTCCACTGAAGCATTTTTTCTAGAGGTACGCAGTTCGGGGTAGACAACATCATGTCCACTGCATTCCGGTCCATGATTTGGGAAGGGCACTCATCAATGGTTAGGACTACGTTCTGGGGAATCAACTGCCCTTCGTCAGTGACCATGGGTTCGACTCGGATAATCTGGGGGTTGCCATCAGCGCCCAACCGTATCCATAGATGGGTATCCATGAATTTCACAGGGAAACCGCTGTATTCGCTAAATAGATCGTCCAGCTCCATGTCGGGAACTCCTACTGTTGAAGGACTCGAAGTCGCAATAATACGTCTGCGTCAATAGGATTGACGTTTTCCAGAATGCACTCAGAAGCGATTTTTGCAAGACGCGGTGTTGTGCCTTTTCGGATAGCGCCAGCGGATATACGAGTGATCAAACTGCGGGTTAGGGTGACGCCAATGCCGTCAACAAAACTTCTCCAGTTATAGGCTTTGCGGGAGGTTAGAGAGGTGAACGTGGTTGCCAACAGGCTTGCATCGAAGGCATAGGGTTGTCCAAGCGCGGTAGCGGCACGTTCCATTGCGGGTAGGTCTTGGACGTGGAGAATAAATGCACGCTTGGGATAGTGCTCCAATGTGACGTACTCAGCCTTAGTGCCTTGCCAGCGCACTTCGACCACACCTTGAACATCGGCGATGATTGCGTCTAGTTCGAGAATGGTCGGGCCAGCGTAGGTAGAATCAATCTTTATCGAGACCATCGAATTAGGACGCGGAAGCCGCCTTCTTTTTGCCGAAGGAATACAGTGTGCCGAAAATTACAACATAATGGCGTTTTCCGGACGTCGCTTTCAGTAATGAAAATTTCAGAGGATTGTGACGGTCCGCCTCATTCCGTACAGTCTCGTCGTAATTAGGCGTGTTCAAACCGATGTTGCGAACCCTGCCGCCACCCACTTTTCGATAATCCTTGTTAAAGCGGGCGATAACTTCTAGTGCTTCTTCCAGAGAGTCACCCAACATAGAGTCTCCCAGCGCGGAATCAAAATCAGCAAGGCTAATTTCCCCGATAATTGGGCGACCCATCATGACGTCGGCGACGAGATCCAAGGCGTCGCGCATGTCCTTTCCGGCTTGTGTGGTCGGGCCAAACACGAGCTTCAATTCCTCGTAGTTTGCCACGGTCAGACTCTTCAGGGTGTATCCGGTTTGCTCTTTGAGAGGAGTGATTCCTGCTTCCTCAAGATAGGCTCCCACCAGATGTTGGGCAGCGCGGATGAGTAACTTGCGGCCCTTGGCCTTGAACACCTCTATTTCAATTGCTTTCACAGCTTCGATGGCGGGCCTGGTTGCCTCTGCAACGACCTGTCTGATCTGGGACTTACGCGCCTTGGCGCGAGCTTTTCTCTTGTTCGGTTTCACACTCATCACCATGCTCTTTCTTGGCCCTTATCATGCCAGAGCCTGGCGGATAAAATGTCACAACAGTGGCAGAACGCGGCCAACTCTCCCATAGTACGCTCGCCGGGGGAGTATTCAGAATCTGACACACCCTCAACGTAGCGTAGGGCGTTCTCCTGTGCTGGTGTTAATTGGATTCCGTATTCTAAGATCAAGTCACTTCTGAACTGTTTGCGGTCTTCCTTGCTCGTCAATACCGGAGCCAGAAATGCCAACTTCTCGCTATGCTTCCACGGCTTTTCTAAATCATGGAGGAACATCACTTCGAGAACCTCTCCTGGTGTGAACTCCAAGGTGCGCGGGCTTGTCCAATAGAGCCAGAGAGCGATGTTCATCGTTTCGACAACGTGGGCAAGATACCCACCCTTCCAAGCCTGGTGGTTTTTGCTTGATCCGGGCGCGGCCTCAAACAACTCCTTATAGTCGGCCAACAACTTCTGAAACTCAGCGGCGTGTTTGATCAGCGGATCCTTGCTGAAGGTTTTCTCCTGCTTCAAGAGTTCGTCCAGACTGTAATACTTTGTGGGCCGCGTGCCATTCACAGATTGATATTTGTTGCCCGACGCTTCGGGGCAGTCCTCGTTGTGGGGATGTCCACTGAATGTACAACCGCGACAGCTGGCTGGTCCTAGACTCACATGATCTCCGCGTCGTCTTCTAGAAACGTGAGCCGCTTGCGCGAGGTAGCCGGGGCGTCCACGTTAGGAATCACCGCTGCTAAAGGTTCTGTTTCTGGTGGGTTATCGGAAGTCGTATTCGGAACGGTGGCTTTCTCCATCAATTCAAGTAGAGTGCCCTCCGCCACAGGACCCGTATGGGTCACAATGGTGTCAGGCACAAATGCTGGAGTTTCTACTCTTGTTGGTGGCAGCACGTCGATGCTCGAAGCAGAATACTCGCCTACGGCGGGCACGGGGTCAGCCGGGGTATCCTTATGCCCACGCGCCACGGGCACCTTTCCAAGACAGTCAACTACAACCGCGTGAAAATATTCCTTTGGACGGTTGACTCGTTGGAACATCGTCTGTCCTGCTTGGATACGACGATGGCAATCGCCACAATGAATCGTTCCCAGTCCGTCTTCTTTAGTGCGTGTAACAACCTGTTCCGAGGATGTCGGGGCAACAAAGGTGGTTGCGGTCTTCTCCACCTTCTCCTTCTTCGGCTTCGGAATGGCCTTGACTTCGGGCACAACTTCTTTCGCGTTAGCGAAGACAGCAGTTAGACTGGCCGGAACAGGCAGCTGTTCGGCAGCGGCCCGGTTGCTTTGAAGATTCTCCTTGGTAGCTTCGATTGCAGCAGCCACACCCGGAATAGTTGGAATAATCGGAGCAACTTTGTCAATATCCATGCTGGATATTGGAATCATAGGAGCATCGTCGTTTATGATTGGAGTGATAGCTACGGGCGTGCTGCGTTTGAAGAAGGTACCTTTGATTTCCCCTGTAAGTTCGGTAGCCGTTAGATGCCCGCTTGGATATTTTGTCACAACTTCTTCCACATACGGTGTGATTCGTGGCTTCTCGCTAACAAACGCAGGAACCTCGTTGTCCATTTCGATTTCAAAGCCATTCCTCTCGAGCAACTGGTCGGAACGATCGCCTTCACCAAAGTTTGGCAGCCCACTTGTCCAGGAGGCGTTTGCCTGATCTTTGCCCAGGTTGAACTTGTCCTGCTGTGTTTTCTTCCACTGCTTGATCTGTTCAACTTGAACCTTAACCGCTTCCAGTAAGGATTCAACTTCGACGTCCAGATTCTCCATCAAGCGACTGAATTCGGATGAGGCTAAGTCCTTCAGCTGGTTGCTCGGGAACTTCGCACCGTTCTCTTCCAGACTTTCGCCCGCCGCCAGGGTGTACCAGGCGTTGAACGCGGCGCGTAGCTTGCCAATCCGGCTGACAGCGTTGCGCAGTCTTGATTGATAGTGAATAATCCGACGGACAACGCGGTCGGCATCGTCAAAAATCTCCTCCAAACCCTTAACCAGTTGCATGATGTACTGGTTTTCAGTTCCGGTAGAAATGGAAGTTTCAAGTTTAAGACGGGGGAGGGCGTCAATCTCGGTTTGTAACTTCAGGTAGTAATCGTCATAGGAAACGGTCTCGCCGTCGGTACGGTAGCGCAGGTCCGCTCGTAGGCTGTCGATCTGGGTCAGCACATAGCTGCCCGCCATCAGGTTTTCGGCTTTCAAGGCGTTCAAGGTAGTGGTAGCTCGACTCATTTACAGTTTCCCTCTATGGTGATTACTCCGTCGCGTAGAAATTTGCGGACTGATTCTAAGCGTAGCGTGGTGTTTTGGAGAAGCTGCTTGAATTCAGCGGACTTAATGATGCCTGTCGCGAACCGGGTTCCCAGCAAAGTTTTCCACGCCACGAAATACATGTCCAGGCCGGATGTGATAACGTCGTTGACGTTCTCCATCGGGATGCCAGGGTCAGGTGCCTTGGCAGATATGTTCATGAAATTCCCAGAGCCTTTGCCGTACTCCTTGTCCGAGAATTCTGCGGAGATGGTTAATCCGGTAATGACCAACTTGGTGGGTTCTGCCATATATTGCTAGATACTGCTTTTTATTGTTCAAGAAAGATTCCAACGCTGTAGCTGACGAGCATGAGGACTATCATACCGCTGACTACCGATTGTACCAAAGAATGTATGCTGTATCTGTAAGAATCTCAGCGGCTGTTGATGGGCGAATATCTCCGCCGATGCAGAAAGGAGTCAGGAACTTACCCTCTGTTGTTAACTGTGAACCGTAACCATCATAATCGACGAAGTTTTGGTGCCTGACTTCTTCGAGCCAATCCTTACGAGTGAGCAATGCGCCTTGGTGACCATCAATTAGAACTTCATAGTCAATCCAATGCTCTTCACGGATGTATTGCAAGGCTTCTTCAAAAGTGTGAGGGTGTTTCCAATCTGCTTCAGTCATCGGTCCTCCTCCAGATCGGCGGCTTGTTTGTCGGCGGCGGCGCTCTGATCGGGCGCGGTTGCTTTCTCGGTCACGGCCTGAACTCGCCGGATGATGGCGTGCTGAATATCGCTCGACATCTCGGAGAATTCTCGCGTGTCCAGCGGATTCCGTTCGCGGTATTGGGCGAGCGTCCGGCTGAAAACGGCGCTGTCCACCAGTACCTTGAAGCGTTCTCCGGCTAGTGGCGTGCGCGTCTCAAGCGTTAGAACGGCGGCGGCGGTTGCTTTCTTCTTCGTGGCCATTATTCCTCCTGCTATGGGTCACTGTTTTTCTTTTTCTTGCGTGTCGCTATCTCTTTGTTGAGTGTGTAACTGATGCCACCACCCAACCCCCAGATGATGACACCCATTAGTATCACCAATCCACTGTAGTGCAAGTTGGGGTTTAGCAATCCAAATAGCGCCAAGGCGGGGCCGATGATCCAGCCTATGCTACTACTGGCGAACTTGAAGTGCTCCCCAAAGGTCACTTGGTGAACTCAATGTCGAAATCAAAATTCACGGTCGGGTACTTCGTCTTCAGTTCCACTTCTTTGTCGTGAATGCGTTTGGAGTTTGTGAAGTACGATTTTGCTCCGGGACCGGGTAGCTTGAAAACTACTCGAGCGATAACTTCAACTTTGCTCTTAGCTGTCGAGCCTTTGATACCAAGGTTGGCCATCTCGTCGCGAGCTTCTTCAGCGGCGACAAGACTAAGCTGTTCCAGGGTCTGTTTAATATTTCCTGTTACCATGTTAGACCTCTTTTCAATATTTGGCTAGAAGAACTACAATTACAACGCCATACCAACCACCAAACCAATCATCACAGACGGAGAGGTTTGTCTTTCATCCGTCAATTCGCCAACACCCAAGCTCTCCACACGCGGGCGCGTAACGACATGCCCGCGAGTCGTGCGAAGTATGCGGTGAAACGCTGAAGGGTCTGCATGACTAACTCTACTGCGGGCGCGGTGCTTTCAGTTACCATTTGTCCGCATAGTCCTCAAGATCGAATACTTTCTTCTTGGTCTTTTTGTCCGAGGACTTCTTCTCAAACGACATCTTGTAATCCTCATTGCCCTGCGAATCGGTGATCTTGTCGCCTTGGAGAAAGTCAGACATCGCGGTGCTCTTCACGTGTGCCTTTAACAAGGACAGGAATTCCTCATCACTCGCGCCGGACTCTAGTCCGGAATCCAAATTCAAGTCCGTAACGTTATCCAAAATGCCTGCACTATGTGACTCGCCCAGGATCTTCTCAAAGACGCCCTTCTTTCCTTTCAGAGTCTCCACGGTGTACTCGTCGATGGTACCCTTGGCCGGAATGATATGCAGCGTGCAGGCGGAGTTTGGAGATGCCATACGTACCATTCTCCCCACCAATTGAATCAGCTGTCCCCAGGACCACGGGAGGTCGAGACAGATCATATGGGCAGCCTGCTGAAGATTGATGCCTTCGACACCCGCCGCGTTGACCACCATCAAGTCATAGCCAGAGCCAGGAGTTTGAAACCGGCGCTTGTTTTCGGCTCGCTTGCTCTCGCTTTCCGCGCCTGTAATGCGCAGAAATTTGCGGTCGGTGAAGTATCCTTCCCGGGTGATCCACTCCAAACGATCAATCCATGTGCGGAATTTCGTGTAGACGATAACCTTCTCACCACGGAAATCGCCGTCCAACATATCTAACAGACACTCTTCTTTGGGTGAGAGGATCTTGGTGTGAAAGTCCTTCTCATTGGTTTTGTCCAGCAAGCACCAGTGGTTGGCGACCAATTGCTGCACCGACATCTGGGTCATCAAATTTTCGGGATCGCGTTCCTTCTCGCACCATTCCCCCGCGACTTTGAGGAGGGTTGGGGGTAGGTAGAGCGTCCCGTTCGGTAACTCGTCTGTTAGGATCTTCACCTGACGTTCGTCCAGATCAATCGGATGATACAACGTCGTCAACTGTGGCAATTTCTCCTTGACTTGTGCCTGCGAGCGGCCCAGAAAGAACGGACGTATCCCGGCGCGGAATCGGTTAACCTCTTTGTAACCCATCAGGACAGGCTTACTGATCCCGTGACCAACATACTGGTCCCGGAATACGCAGAAGGTGTCGTAAAAGTCACTCATGGTGCCGAACGGCGTAACCTCGATGGCAGTGGCGATACTGTAGAACTCGTCCAAACCGTTCTGAATAGCGGTAGCCGTTAGCGCCCAGGTCTTACCTGAGAACTTGGATAGATACTTGGCCAGCGTGCGGATCTGGGTGCCCTGGCCCTTAAATTTGTGAGACTCATCAAACGCGAGGATGATATTGTTCCGGTGCTTCTTGAAGATCTTGGCGAAGTTCTTGATCTCCTGGGAGACCTGTTCGCGGCCCTGGACCGGGTTGCCGTCGTCGTCAAACTTGCCCTCGATTTTCTTGCGCGTTCCCAGCAGGGATGTGTACTTGACGATCATCACGTCGATGTTCTTGCCCTCGAGGAAAGCCATCATCTGTGCATACCGGGCATCGTAAGAGGACAACCCCTTGTAGTTGTCGCGCATGACATAAGGCTTCAGCGTGCTGAACCGTTTGAACTCGTCGTACCACTGCCACGTAACAGATTTGGTGCCGAGGATGACGATCTTGCTGTTTGGAAAGCGGTCCTTGAGCCAACAGGCTGCCGCGATGACGTCCACCGTGTTGTGAGTGACGATGAAATCATTGGTGATGTACAGGTTGCGTTTGGTAGAAACTTTGATGCACTGCGCTTCCTTTGTTCCGGTCGGAAGCAAACTGACGATGGCTTTTGCCATTTGCGGAGATTTCCATCTTTCCGCTTTTCGTTTCAGACCGAATGGATTGAAGGAGGTTTTCACTGAAATGTTCCAGGAATCCCGACAAATTTTAATCATTCCATCCTTCTTTTTATATTTCCCCTTGCCGCCATACTTCACTTTGGCGATGCCTCCCAAGGAACGCACCAGAGTGGCCACATCATTCGCAAGTCGAAAAGAGGTAGACGAGAGACAGGCACCGTAGTTTGTTCCGCACTCTCCGTCAGTGTCCATCAAACCACGAAGAAGCTCCATGCGATTTTGAACTGACGCATGGAGATAAATGGAGGGGATGAATTTTTCGTACGAGAAATGGCCCCACAATCCCAACTCAGAGAGACTCGCGAAATACGGATTTTTGGTCACGCCGTCGTGGGCTAAAGAGGGGATCAAGGCAACATTCCAGTCCGAATTTGCTCCTTTGCATTTGTGAAGCTCGAGTTCACCCGGAAGTTCGCTCGCCACACGAGTGCTGATTTCCACCTCAGCGGCAGACAGACTCGGGACAGAGTGCCGGAAAGTGCCGTCACCTAAAAATGCTCCCATAGTGTAGGGTTTAATGGGAAGTCGCTGCCTGTTTTTATAGACCACGGGTTGGGTTATCGGGAGAAAATAACGGTGACGCGCCCAACCCTCCGGGGAAGGTTCGTTAAGTCCTTTCTCAGCCAATTGCGCTGTAGAAAGCGTCCGAAATTTTCCGGCCATACGGTCGTCGATAGTCTGAACTGTCCAAAGATGTTCCGCGCAACATTCCGCGGAAGAATTATCGCTGGCCTTCAATTGAAAGATCTCTTTCGCACCTTGCGGATACACTCCATCAACGTAACCGACCCCACCGTCAGGATCTACAACAGCATCCCCAATCTTGATCGCACCTATTGTGGTCCATCCTGTGGGGGTGAGGATTTTGGCGTCTAATGGCTGGGCTTTACCCAGGCCAACGGCGTCCCCGTTGATAAAGGATGGCATGCGGCACATGTGGTGGATTTGTTGTATCTGGTATTGACGGAGGACAAGTGGTTCCCCGGTGTCCTGGTCTAGATCGGTATCCCAGATGGTCTTACGGAGGGTGGAGGGCCAAGAGAAGGGCAAGGGATCACCCTTCTCGGTGTCCCACCTGCGAATGACAAACAGCTTCTCCAGCGTCTCGGGCTTTAACCCAAGTTCAGCTGTGTACGGAGTGGCCAACGGGCACTGGAGAAGCTCTTCATCCATCCCTATCTATTACTCGCCCGGATGCTTCTTTCTCCAATCTTCCATGATGTCCCAGGCCACGTCTTCCTGTGTGACCGGAGGGGGATCCGAAACTCGTGAGGTCAATACTGCTATTCTTCTAGAAGTTTCCATTCTTGTAATTCGTGAAGGGCTTCCCGCATGTAAACGGGCGGATCAAACAATTCAAGGGACAAGTTGAAGCAATAGATCAGTACGCGGCTGCTGTACGCCCATTTAAAGAAGAGCTTGGCATCGGTGGAGACCATGATCTCTAGGATGAATGTCTCGTGGCCGTCACCCAAAGAGGCTATGGCTATGGCAGGCCAGTTATCCTTCAGAAGTTCACGGGTCGCCTCTTGCTCTATCTTGGTGGGGAATTCTAGCCTTTCGATCATCTGTCCTCCTTTACAATGGGAGGAATAGTTAGAAACTACGACTGGGTGAGATCGTGGAGAATACTGTAGGCATCATTCAGATGAACATCCATCTCTTTTGCGTCTCGACAGAGAACCAACTGGTCAAATCGATCAGGGAATGTTCTTACAGTGATGACCAGGTACTCATGTAGACTGGGTGCGAGATACTCGTCCACGTAGCCATGCTTGGCTGTGAAAGCGGCGGCGGGGATCGCCTGGGCCGGGGTAGATTCACTACATACAACACAGGTCACCTTCGTAGTGTACTTTGCCATGACGCCCAGCGTCCTTTCCACTAGAAGGATATGGCCCTTAACGTCCGCCCGGTAAAGTCCTGACTCGAGGTTGTTCACCAGCTAACTTCCAGAATAGTTTCGTAGGTGAACCAGTTGTCGCGGGGGTTCAGAATGTCGAAGTCAACGCTGACGCGATGCGTGTCGCGGTTGTACTTCGCGATCTTGCGCTTACGATTTGTTAGATGGTCGCGTAGGCGCTTTGATAAGAAGCTCATTCCCAGTCCCTCTGCTCAATAATACTGGAAATTAGAGGCCTTGCGGGATGGAGTCTTCGAGGCCCAGAGCCTCTTCAATCAGAGCGACATAGATGTCGTCCAAATTATGCACATGAAAGTAGTCCTCACCGAAATTCTTTTCACGCAGGAGGTTGCGGACAGCCATACCCCATCCAAAATGGAATTCAGTATACCAACCCTCGGGATCGGCGGCGCAGGCGGCGCGGACTTGATCTTTGACTGAAGCGAGTTCCGTCCGGAGCATTCCAGCGCGGGCGCTTTGACAGAGGTTAGCGCGGCGTATATTGCCACACATTCGGCAGCGGTGTGGCAACAGCCTTGTTCCTGTGCTTCAGGAGACTGCACTTCCTGAGAAATTTTGCTCATAGTCTAGTCCAAATCTCCGTCGTAGTAGTCGTCGCACGGAATGTCCCGCAGGCGACCCCGCTCGTCTATCTCTAACTCGCGAATGGTGTCATCGTCTTCTTCAACTTCTTCCTCGACGTAGTCCTCATCCTCATCGTCGATATCTTCATCTTCGGGATCGTCGTAATAGTTCATAGTCCTTTTGTCACCCCCGAACTTTCCAACCAATTGACTAGTTCGGCCAGCGAAACTTTATTCCACGTTCGCGACTTCGCGGGAAGCGTGGGATCCTTGAACTCGATAACAAAATCAGGCTTGTCGTCTAGTTCAATATAACCCAAGATGGGTACTTCCACCAAAACGTCCCAGGGACCAGAGGGATAGCCTTCTACCATGCGACGATGCATTCGTAGCCCGGTAGTGTCTATCCCGTTAATGCGGATTTCAAGTTGGTCTAGAACGGCCATGCTACTTTAGTACCGGATACCGCTAAATCTTAGCTGAAAGTTCTCGGATGCGATTATTGAACCAGAGGGCGGTGGCTGTAGGCGCGGGCTTCTTTTCCAGAATGACCTTTAATTCGAACAGAGATTCAGGAAGCCATTCCTTTCGAGTCTCCCGTTTGTAGTCGCGAATCTTCAGAAGGGCTTGGTGTTTTAGCGCCCGCCACGCGGCCATGCGATCGCGTACTTCGACCAGCGGTTGATTGGAACGGATATCCCGACGTTCAGCCTCGATGGTTGTGTTCAACCAGATTTGGGCCGCTTCCAATTGCTTGAAGAGTTTGGGATTTGTCTCGCGGAACTTCGAGAAGCAACAAGATCCAGAGGGGACAGAGCGGTCCGCTGGATTCTTGAGGATGTAGACGAAGCGTATTGTTCGTCCACACAGGGTACACTTCGTTCTCGATTGGAGGCCTGAATCATAGCATTGGCCCTTGAAAACGAAGCAGGCAAAGTCGCCCATGCCGCTCTGTCCATTACTAAAATCCATGCTGTATACTACTTCTTTGATTTCACTTTCGGGTAAAGGCCACAGAAGCATACGTCGCACGAAGTAAGAGAGCAGCCATCTCTTGGCGCTGCAGCTGGCCCTTCACCCGGCGCTGCTCGTAAGGAACCTCTCTGGCCATCTCGATTAAAAATTCTTGGATGGTCATGCGTTGTCATCCTCCGTGTATCGGGGATCGGTAGCGTCAAACACGTAGACGCGAACTTCCCCGCCTTCAAATGCCCACCAGGTTGGATCAATAATCTTTCCCTTGAAAACAACCCAGGAGTGCGCGATATGCCCTTGCCCGTTGATCTCCCAATCGCCACAACTTTCACTTGGGCCGGTGTACCACGCTTGCGCAGATCCCAGTTAACCGGCTTGTTGTTCTTCCCTGTCCCGGTTAGTATCTCGCTGATGGCGGTCGCGGCGTACTCACACTGACCAAAGAAGACGCCCTCATTGTCCATATCCGGGGTACAGTCCTGACCGTTCCAGGCGTGTTCAGTAATGTGCTGCCGGACAGCATACAGCGAAAGCGATAGGCCGCCAAAGGTGACTGGGATATCTTCCGGCTCCCGGCGTGTATCCGAAAATTCGAGTTCTTCCTCGTCGCGCCAGCGGCTCATGCAATCACCATCGCCTTGGTCGGGCGCTTGAAAAATCCAAACTTGTTGTCATCCTTGGAAGGCTCAACCATCGCGGTGAAAGTCACGCGGCAGTCGCGATTGAAACCGTCAGGGCAAGTTCCCCACACTTTGAATCCGCTGTCGTCCTTCACCAACATCTTCAGCGTCGCGCCGTAGAAGCCATCCTGCAACTTGGTGGAGAGAACGGTGCCGGTAATCGTCACGCGTCCGGTCGGGCAGGGCGCGGCGGCTTCCGCTTCAGCTTTGCGCTTCGCTTCGATAGCGGCGCGATTGTCGATCTTGTCCAGCAGGGTACGGAGGTAATTCGTTGCCTTGTCGCTGACCGAGCCGTATTTTACCAGCTTGCCAACGATGTCTTCAATGGTGATTTCTTCGTACGGAATGCGGCTGATGTCGAACTGTGCTTGCGCGGCGGCGCGGAGGGCCGGGACGGTCACGGCATAGATTTCCCAGGCGGCGGTGAGTCCAGCGTCAGCCAGGGTCACTTGGGCTTTCTTTTTGCCGGCGACGGCGTGACGGGCGTCCGCGATAGCGTTGCGGAACAAATTCATCGCGGCGTCGTTGAAACTCATCTCGAGCTTCTGCGCGCAATCCTGTCCGGTCTTGATGTAGGAGTTGGTCTTCTTGTGATAGAAAGTGACGGTGTATATCGCGGCTGCGCCACAGATGTGACAGCTGCCGCCATGCTCATGTTGGCTGTACTTGCCCCCGGTGCGATCCATGTGTGCTTTCTTCGCGGCGCGGGCTTCCTGCAACATGTGGCAATTCTCGAGAATGTCGCCCATTTCCAGTTTGATGTAATCAAAGGCAACGAAGGAGTAGTCTTCAGGGATGATTACGGAGGGGCGATGAATATCTGTGCGCATGTGCTTCTCTCCACTTTATACTACGGAGAAACCACACGGATCAGCTAGTGACGAAGTTGGTGTGGTTGTTGCCGTCATTTTACCCAGGCTCCCAGCCATAGTCCAAGAAGGACTACCACGACAACCCAAATCTCTCCCGATATAGCGCGGAGGAAGCTCATCGGATCAATCCTTCCACGGCCAACCGGCGCATGGTCAAAATCCGCAGGACGATCTCTGCGTTCAGTTTCTCGATCTCCTTGAAGAGAGCCTTTTCGTCCTCGGGTGTATCCGGTAGGAGACATGCCTCGATGTTGCTGATGGCGATGCGATCCAAGGGTGTCTGCGCTTCGCGCCCGATCGCCCCGATGGTGTGGAGCAAATCAGAGTTCTTCGCGTTGTTCACCAAATTGACTTTGACCTTGGGAACAACCAAGCAACCGTTGCTGTCGAACTTCACTTTCAAGTTTTTCATGTTCCTCACCTCACGCAAGGGTACAAATCAACGCCGCGCCGATGTCTTCCAATCCCGAAATGCTGAGATAATGACGGTCACTCCGTACACTACAAGAATTGCATCGTAAACGAAATGTCCCATCATAGGCTCCTCGAGTACAGATTGTGGTAATAGCGATCGATGTCAGATTTGCTCATGCCGTTGTGGGTACGGCGGAACTGCTCGTTGAACATGTGTTGTGCTTCGTTCAGAGCGTAGGTGGATTGATGGTTCTCGGGGCCGCAGCCAGGAAAATGTCAGAGCCGGTTTCGGCAATGTATTCGCTCTCGTACTCCTGCGCGTAGTTGAGTTCCTCGGCGGTATACAGGAGATTATTATCGATCGGATTCCAGAGTTCGCGTCCATCGCCGACTTCTTCCATCTCGGCTTCGCGCTCGCCAACCAGATACGAATGTTCCGGCAGATGCGTTGTCATCACTTGCCTCCCAGTTCGTCTAGAGTTTCGTACTCGTCCCCAAAATCTTCGTTGGACCAATCAGCCGAAAGATAGTCAAACTCTGTCTTCCCGGCGCGGTCAACGTTGGACTCGTTGTATCCGTACATATCGAATCCCTCCCGGTCATAGATGCTGTTAGGAGTATCGCAGCGGGATTCAAAGGTTCCTAGACTGAGATTGCAGATGGTTGGTGAGTATTTTCCGGTCATGTCTTCTCTCCACTATAACCTACGGAGACTGAGGAGAAATCAGCTAGGAAAGTCTTTCCCGAACATCTTGTCATCGATGTAGTCGGCACAGGTCTCGTGGATTTTCGCCCGTAGAAAGGTGTCGAAGAACATCAGAAATTCCTTACCGCACTCGGTGAGAATGACACCCCTGCCTTCGCAAGCTGAGCAAGAGACAGACTCGTCCTCCACAAGGATGGGACGATAGAAAACAGGTTCCTTGCCGTCCTCTTTTACGGCGTAGGTGCGCCCATTTCCAGGAGGCAGTTCCGGCTCGGGCTTGGAGAAGTACAGGTATCCACCGCCGCAGAAGACGCCATCGGCGCGGAAGTGGCAACGTGTGACGAATTGATTATCCGATGCCAAGATGTTCGTCAGGGTATTGCTCCTCAAATGTGGTCGGGCGATCTTTGGCCTCGTTTGCCTTGTAGCAAGCATAGACGAGGGCTAGGGGAAGGCTTACAACCGCGAGCAACCCAAACTTCGCGTAGGATGCAGAGTCTAAGGTTTTGAGAAAATTCATTGGCTTCTCTCCCTAGATCCAGTCTACTAATGGGAGAGAGATTTCGGTTATAAAGAAATCCAACCCCATTTTTGCGCGGGATCAAATATGCCCACCACATCGGCCTGCATATCCGGTCCGGTTACGGCAGTGAGCGTGCCCACTTCACCATAGGTTTCCCCAGCACCAGTTTCGACAACAATCTTGGCTTTGGGCTGATGAAGGGCTAGGCTGGACCGAAATTGTTCTTCGCTGCTAACTTCGACTTCTTCGTAACCCATAGTTTTCCTCACACTAATTGAACGCGAGATAGCTGCGTTGGAAAATGCTTTCGTCGTTTCAACCAGGCTGTCTTCCCACGAGGGCAGCAAGCCAGTGGATGGTGACGGGCAAGTATTGGGTCGGGTCGACATTGACTGACTGATAGCGCGGTTGTGGTGCATGACGTTGACCGCCGCCGCTACGAAGTTGAGAGTCATGTGATCTACCATTGGGATATATCCCGAGTTCTGACTGCTGCTCATGTTCATTTTCCTCCTTCGATCTCTCCATTACCGCCAAAAGCAGCAGTCAGAACTCTGCGAAGATAGCAAGGCTTCTTTGGCTCACGTTTTAGCACGCGACGAATGGTTGCCAATTTGGTAGCAAATTTCATTCTTCCTCTTTTCGCCATCTTTAATTTTGAAAATCTGGTCTATTTGTGTCAGTACGCCACGGTGCAACCTTCAATTTTGACTTCTGACGACGAACGCTGGCTTCATGTTCGGCCTGTCGACGATTCTGTTCTAGTAGCCGCCGCCGCTTCTCTACTTCTTCGGGAGTAGGGCAGTTACAGTCGTTGACAGTCCCACAAAGCCAGCATCCAAACGACATTTGCTACCTCAAGAAGTGATACTAGAATCTGCCAAAGGCACTGGGATTACACGGTGTAAAGTTCGCCGGTGTCCGGAGGCGCAGCCGGGAAAAGTGTCTCCACCTCGTGGCGCATGTTCAGTCCACGCATATAACACGAAATCAGATAACAGCAGGCGTACTTCGCCAAGTCTATATTGTGCTGAAGCCAGGGCACATCAAAGGAATGGGAGGCGAATTTGGGCCAGTCTTCGCAATGCCCCTTGATAACCTCGTCTGCCACGGTGGAATACAGTGATACTCTATGATCCACTGGCTTTTCCAGTTTAACGTTACCAGAACTAGTAGGCGCGACCAGCGCAAATATCGAGAGGTTCAACTCCGGATGTAGTTCCTGTATCTTCGCGGCCAGCAGCCCACCTAACGAGATACCTACGATGAGAGAGCCTGGTGCGATGAACTGTATATAGCGATCCTCCAACCATTGGAGCGAGTAGCTTTCGTCGAACTTATAGTGAAGGTCATGCGCGAGGAGCGGGCGGGTGAACCGGACTTCGGGATAACCACGTGACAAGACATCTTCAATCTGCTTCACCGAACTTGACGGTTCCCAGGGATGGCCGTTCTCACCGTGCCACAACTGGATATTCTGGAATCGGGATGGCTTACCGGGTATCATTCCTAAGTTACCGCCTGTACCGAGATCATTCCCATCCCAGCCATCTGTTTCACTAGCAGGTTCACTAGCAGGTCATTGGCTGGCAACTTCAGCATCGTGATTGGAGTAAGCAGTTTGAATACCCCAAGCAATGAACCCAGCGCCATGTATTGCATCGCAATGCCCTGATCTCCGATCCACGCACCAAGTTCTAAGTAGTTGTGCTCTTTCCCGTCGAAGGGGTTGCACTGAGAAAATTCTCCGCGATTCTCCGCAGTGAGTCGTCTGAATTCCTCCACGGAAGGATTTCCAATAGCGGCAACTTTGAAAAACACCATATCCGCTGTATGACCGACCAGGTCCGATTTGTTGCCGACGTCGAAGCACTTTCCACAGCTACACTCACCGCGACTCGTATGCTCGATAACAAAATGCTGAATCGTCATTTGACTCCCTGAATGCCGTTGTCCAACCACGTGTCTATTTCATCCTGCGCACCGCCTGCTTCCACTACTTTGCTGGCTTCTACCTGTCCAACCAACGCGGCTAGATGCAAGGAGACAGTGTTTTGGATCTGACGCACGTCAGGGTGAGTGGACGCACCGGACTGTTCTAGAAAAGCCAGAAACTCCCGCGTGCGCTTAATGACTTCTTCACCCAACGGAACGGGAAGTGGCTTCAAGTGGAACGAATTGCGCTTGTCTGCACCCATGATTTAACCCTCTTTCTTGAAAGGCGCGTCACCACGCGGCTTCACTATTTTCCAGATAATTTCTTCGTAGGACTTTTCGTCCAACATCGCAAACAGAATGCTTTTCAGTTCCGGCGTCGCCATGAAATCTTCTGCATGTGCCTTGCGCACGAGACGTATAGCCTCAGGTGACGGCGGCGTTGCCCACGGTCCTTTGAAACGACGGCTGAAGAATGCATCCTTGGCCCGCGCTTCGATGTCCGCGTACTTTTTACGCAACTGGTTGACCCAGCCGCTGAACCACTCTAAGAAAGCAGCGGGCATCTTCGGGTCATTCAATATTGAGTCTACCGTTGCGGCCCGCGCTTCCGCTATCGTGATGTCTTCCAGATTGACCTTCTCCTTCGGTTGCTGAACTAACATCGACCGCGGAACCAACATCTCCCAGATGGCACGTGGGTTCAGGCCCGTCAGGATACGGTGCAGGCGGACGTATTCCTCGAACTTCACTTTGACTTTCAGCCCAGTGGATAGATAGGTCAACACGTAGCCTTCGGCGTTCGGGGTGTTCTCCCCGGCACATTCGGCCAATGACTTGTGATGGCGCTGGACAAGCGTGAAGTCATTGAAGTCGGCAAACTCCTTCACATCGACGCGATCCAGTTCGAGACCAGAATGGTTGGCTATGAGGCCTAACAGTACACAATCCTCGTAGTCGTAGTCGACCACAATACGATTCCCGGCGTAAATGATCTCAAAGTTTGGTGAGACTCGGTCATAGTTGTCCGGGTCGGCGTAAGGTGTCTGGTACGAAATGTGAGCGTCATGGTCACGCAACCACTTCGTTGCCCAGCGTGCCTGCTCCGAGTCGAAGCTGCCACGTGTTGCTATCCAGAGCTGGCCGTCCCAGCGGTAGAGGATCCCCAGAGAGCCGTCCAGCTTCTCGAGGGATAGTGGCTCCTCGTCCGGCAGGTTGGCTTCTAACGTCTCCGGAACGAACTCTGTGTTCAGGTTGAAAAACTTGTTGAAACCGCGTGCGACGACTATGCCGTTAGCAATGATGAGACCACGACATTGCCGGGTGACGTTGTCCCAGATGCGGTCGAACTGGGCAACCTCTGTGTAGTTGAAAATTGACAATTCCGGATAGAGGGGGTGAATCTGACGACGGACGACACCTGCGACCAGGTGCTTCTGGAGTAGATCAACGTCGAGAATGTCTTGCAGTTTTACCATCTCAAATTTCTATCCAGATAACGAAGATAGCTCCATATTATCCAGGATTTCGCGATCACCGACTTACCGGAACCGCTGACACCGACCATCACAATGAGCTCTGGCGCGTCAGCGCGGCCCAGGGAGTAATCGAATCGCTGCTCGGTGAAATCACTCATAGTTTGTTCTTCGCTGCCGCTTCCGGCGTTCCTGCAAGTTCGAATCCGACCATCTGCACGGCGGCCTCCATCTTCTGCATGGTGTAGAAGAGGCCAATCTCCCCGGCCCGGAACTTCATCAGGGCGAGGTCACTGGCGAACTTCCTCCGCTGTGCCATCAACTTCTTCGGCACGGGCTTCTTATCAATCGGTCTGTTGATCATTGGGACAACTCCTTCAAGAAAGCGTCTATTTTGTGGTTGTCCTCGGGCGGCGCGACCAGCTTGGTTTTCTTCAAGCCCTTCAAGAACCGTCTGAGAAGGCAATACCCGCAGTTATCGGCTAACAGGAAGAAGTGAAGAGGGTTACAGTATTCTCGGTGAAACCTCGGCATTCTCATGACGTTCCTTTCACCGTAAGAAATTGAACGTTTCCACCAACCTCGCTAACCTCAATGTCGTTGACATTCACCATCAAGGCGTGACCCCAGTCCAGAACTTGCGTCATTAAAGCAACCTGGCGCGATTTCGTTAGGAGGTTCTCCAACTTACGAGTCTCCTCTTTGGAGAGCTCAAACGTCACGATTAGTTTGCCACAGATCACAGTATTTCCCATCCTCGACGTGTGATGTGAAACTGCGTGATGCCGTTCTGGGGGGATACTCCACCCTTGTACTTGTTTGGCGCGATGAGGTTGCTCTTGAACAGAATCCAGAACGTCCGGTATCCCACCCGTTTTCCGTTCAATACGTAATTCAGTTTGCCCGGAACATACTCACCAAGCGTGCGGAAAGCCAACCGTCTCGGATCAGGGGTCAAGTACTCGCAAAATGGCTGCCCGCCTAAGATACGCTCCAAAACATCGCGTTGCGCAAAGCTCAAACGGATTTTCATTCGTACTTTCCTCGAATCTTTTCCCACTGACGGAGAACGTTTTTGCGCATCTGTTTACTCATCCGCTGGAAGAACATTACACCATCCAGATGGTCAATTTCGTGCTGCACGATCCGGGCGTCCAGTCCTTCCAGATCGTAGACACGGTGATCGCCGTCGCCGTCGATCTGTTGAAACTCGACTGTTACAAACGCGGCCCGCTCCACCTGGTCAAAAATTGTTGGGATCGAGAGACAGCCTTCCTGCCCTACTTCTCGCCCTTCGCGCTTCGTGATGACTGGGTTCACTAGCACGATTGGATTCATGTCTGGGGCGCTTGGAAAACGCATTGCGAACATCCGCTTAGTCAAGCCGACTTGTGACGCGGCCAGCCCCAGTCCGTTACCATGATGCTTCAAGGTCTTCAGAAGGAGGTCACCGAACTCTGCGAGCTGCTCGCCGATCTCGTCCTTCTCCACCTTGGTGCACACGGTAGAGAGCGTCGGGTCGTCCCAATACCGCATGTTCAAACGGTTGCCGCCGCGCAGAACTTCGTACTCTTCCAACAATTGGTTATCCATTGCTGACGTCAATACGTTCTCGAAGGGATTCAACGGATCTTCTCTCATGTTGTAAACTACTGGAAAAGGCAAATGTTCAGTTAGTGAGAATTCGAGGGTAAGAGCCAACCCGTTGTTCTAAGTGAAACGGAATATCCCTTCTGGTCGGTTTCCCAGCGGTTATTCCGGACGCTCCACCTGATCTGATTATAGTCCGCGAGAATCGTCAGCTGGTTAAAGAGTTTCAGCCTGAGCTTCGATTTGCCCTCGATCATATCATACACAATAGCAATTCCCTTGTCCTTAATGAAAACGCGGTCGCCTAGCTGAAGAGTAGCCTGTTGGATTTTGTGGTCATACCATTTCTGGGCACGGGCGGCCAGGGAGTCTATCCCTTCTTGGGTGAACCCGGTTTGCGGGACCCACAACAGCATTCGATTCTTTTCGTAGTCCTTCTTCACTTCCGGTATGCACCAGAGGGAGAAATAGATGGGGACACCGTACAAGGACAAAGTCATTAGACGCTCAAGTCGACCACGAACTTATCGAAACGAGCGGCCAGTTCCAGAAACTCGTTCCCGGTGTTCGCGTGGGAAAACGTTAGGGTTGGATTCTTCAGCTGCATGCCATAGCTAAAGATCGCGATTACAACACGCTTCAGTTCGGCATATGTGAGTTCAACTCTGGTCGTCGACATTAGTTGTCCTTTTCTAGCAAAGGCTTCTTACAAGTTTCACACTTATAGTTCTCATCCTCGTACGGCGGATGCTCCGCGTCGTAGCCAAAGCAATTCCCCCGGCCATCCGGCCCCTCGCCGGTCAAGCGCACGCGACCAAATTGCTGTTCCGCGATGGTCTCGGTTAGAGGGTAACATCCTCGGCAGAAATCGTGCGGATCATTCCCGCTGTCATAGATTCTCGGCATCAATTAACCTCTACTCCCAGTAGGCGTTCCAGCTCGGACTTCTCCATGGGCAACCACTGACGATCAGTGAAATCGTCCCACATCTTACCACGAGTTCTGCTGCGAGCACGGGTGAATTTGATCAAAGAATAGTGTTCCGGCGCGATGCGGTCGGCAAAGTAATGCTCGATCCAGCGGGTACCTCCTCCGGGAACTGTATGTTTGCGTAGATTCAAAACAAGTAACCCAGTTCCTTTCGTTCAGCTTCTTCCGCCGCGTCCCGCAGACTCGATGATCCGAATTTCTTGACAACACTGAGCGTTATTCCATCCGGGACGTTGTATTTCACGCTGTTCGGTGGCCCTTGGTGTGACACATAAATACCCTCGGGCGGCTTGTAGATGTTCTGGTCGGGGTAAAGTTTTCTCGTACGTGGGTCATAGATCTCAGAAGCCTGCAGCGTCGGGTCGCGCCGGAACGCGGCCTGGGTGGAGAGAAGTTCTTTTTGACGCCAGCGGGGAAGTCGGACGAATACGTCGATGTCTTCTTGCGGATGAGCGAACCATCCGCCAAAATTCATGTACCATTCTCGACAACCACCTTTCTCCTTCCGGCGCGGCTCCTGCGCCTTGATGGAAAGGTCAAACAGACCGGGTTGATCTAAATTTGCCATCAGGCTAGAACCGGCGTTCCGTCTGGTCGGTCATCGCTTGGCCTCGCAGTCGTTGCATCTAGCCCTATTGCCGGGGACACAGCAATCATAGCCAATCGTCCCGCAGGCAACGCACTCATATTCAGGTTCAGTTTTGGCATCCCGCGCGGGATACTCGGCACCACAACTCTGACATCGCGGGACATCGCGGGTGATTTTAAATAGCTGGCGTGCGGTGAGCTCGGGTTTATGGGCGCTCGCACGGGACTCGGGATTACCGGTGGAACAATCTGCGAACAGTTGTTGCAGATTGAACAGCAACCTAGATGAACATGACCGCAATTCCCGCACGGAATCCGATCTTCATACTGCTTAACGCGACGTTGCTGTAACTCTTTCTCGCCTCTAATCTTTTGGGCATGGCTCTCCCGTCTATGACGAAGGCTGTTAACCCAAACTTCGATGTCCAGCAACTCGCGCAGAAGAATTATCATCGCGGTATCAGTCGGCGGAATCTTGCGGAAGTTGCATTCCCGCTCCAGCCACTCAATCAACTCTGGTCCGCTCACGTTTGGCCTTCTTTCTCTTCCTCGGGTATACCACGCTTGCGATTTGGAAAACTGCTCTGCCGACTCGGGCGCTCGCACCTGGCTCGGGGGATCTTCGCTGCATCGCGGGCGGTTGTCATCGTGAACGCTCGATTCGATGGGTTAGATCCCTGACTTCGTGCTGCGTTCTGACTGGCTGAATAACCAGAACAAGCAGTGCGAATGTCAGCAACAGCTGAGCTATTACTATGCCGAGGTGAAGAAATAGTTCCACTTCGTCGCGGGAGATTTTAATGCTCTTCATGTTAGGCTCCCCAATATGGTGTGGTTCTTGGAAATTTCGTAGTTCCGGATTGAGTCACACACCCAGCAATACAACGGACGATAACAAGGCACTCGACTCCGGCTCTTGGCCGGGATGAAAATATAATCGCGCACGACGGGCGCGGGCGGCGCGGGTAGCACGACAACACGCAAGGAACGATCCTTGTGAAGTTCAGGCGAAATCATTTGGTCTCCTTAGCGTAGATCGAAGACATACGGTTCCGAATAAACGAGTGTCACCGGAACGTGGTCTAGCACTATTTCTTGGCTGCTTTCTTCACGACAGCCTTGCGGTTCCCGTGACAATGTTCAACCTTGCGTTTGGATTTTTTGTGGCCCTGCTCGTCAGTACCGACAAATTCATTCTTATGCTTCATGATATTCTCCTGATTGAATCTACGGAAAAGGGAAGGGGAAAAGTTAAGCAGCGGCCTTGCGTTGTTCTCGTTCGAGAGACGCAGAGGTAACCACGGAGCACTGCTGATCACAAGCGTGGCGAGTGTCCTCGCAGCCACAATGCCATGCCCAGCCAAAGATACCATTGAACCACAACGGTTGGCACCCGGCTGCTATCGCTTTGAGAAAGAGTTCGTCTTGGGTCATCCGTTCAGTTCTCGTTTTGAGCAGGAGGGCTTAAATCGAGCAGGCACCATATCAACGTTGAGTACAACCGCGACCGACTCCTTGTCAAACGGCTTAGGATGCTGAGTGAGCAGCCATCGTCGCATAGCAGGTGTCAAATTGTAGATGTACTGCTTGTATATTGGCGGTCTGAATAGGATTGTTTGCTTTTTCGTCATGAACGCGCAGCCTTCCCAACCATTTTCTTTACTCGGATCTTGGGAACAAATTTCGGTTCGCGGGTAATCTTCTCACCAAGAGCGACCAAGATGGCAATACGGTAGGCGCGGCGGACTGTATTCTCGAGCAACTCTTCCGCCAGCACTCGTTCAAAGGTACCTAGACGTATGATGCCGAGATTGTCCCAATCCTTGATCCTTTTCTTGATCACGGGCAAGACGGTGTTGTATTCGTCGTAGGACGCATCGGTGATAGCAAGAATTTCTTCAACCTTCGCAGTATAGCTTGTGGGAAGCATGAAGGTTAATACTCGGTCTTTTTGACACAGGGAAGAGAACGGCGGATGAAAGCCGCTCCCCTGAATCCCGAAGGCCAAAATTGCACCTCCGAGATGGTAATAAATGGAGGTCCTGTGATCCGCTGCAGCGTTCTCCCAATCACAGGATAAGGGACAAGGGAGCATCCCCGCTAGGACCTTTCAGCCCTAACTACGAACGGCGGTTGAGTGAAATACACTATGGCCATCGTTCTAAAAAGAGAGTAACCGTCCCGGTTGGTTAAACGCTCTCTCAATCTCGAGGAATCGAAGGCTACTCCCTAATGGACATCCTATAGGTCATGACTCCCACAGAATTCTCACTCTTACGACTCCCCTTCAATTCAACCCATCACTTCAAGTCGAGTTAGGTTGACGGGTGCGCTCTTAATGGTTGCGGGAGGAGGATTTGAACCCCCGACCTCTGGATTATGAGCCCAGCAAGCTACCAGTCTGCTCTACCCCGCAATAGTAATTACTGTAGTTCGGAAATTTTGACAAATCTATCCTCTAGTTCATTGTGGAGACAGCCTCTTGCAAGTGGGTCTGAAGAAGATGCACCAGTATCCCATCATGTATTTCTTGTTCGGTGCGGGCGTCGCCTTTGGCTACAGAAACCTCGATGTATTTCTCGCAGACAGCGATCAAACGGATAGAGTTCTCAGTTGGATTGCTGATTGATTTGGAAAGATAGCCACGAAAGCCGCTGTCCTCTAGCACCTTGATAGCCGCCGCGATTCCTTTTTCAGTGATCTGTTCGTTCATCTTGATCTAATACTCTTCCTGCCAAGCCCGCAGATTTTCTAGAATATCTTCCTCCAGGGCACGGCGACGCTTACGCTTTTCAGAGAAGTATTTCCCACTGTGACACAGCATGCAACCACAGTTGAGATTGAACTTAGCAAACCTGCTCCACTCCGTGGGTTGGTACCATTCGATTTGCTGCTGATACCAGGGAGAACCTTCGTGTGGAGCTTCGTTGTATCGATACCAAACGTGTGTGGCAATGAATTTGCGGCGGGCGATGTATGCGTCGCGTACAACGCGGCGTTCGCCCCGAGACTTAGGGTGCTTCATGACTAGTCCTCTCAGCCGCTCACACGTTATGCGGTGTGAACGGTCTTAGG
>QGNH01001865.1_pt4 | contig 98005 bp, 112 predicted proteins | sample 1735481 | NCBI WGS metagenome assembly QGNH01 (sample SAMN09239004, study PRJNA386568) | Viral metagenome, whole genome shotgun sequencing project.
ACATTAAAAACCAGACCAGAAGCATTGATGAATCAATAGCAAAGGGCGACCTAGCAGAAGTTGAGAGAAAAAAGAGGAGCCTAGAAAAAATGTTAGTGGACCAACAAAAAAAGTTGGCGGAAAACAAGGCGAATGAACGAAGTGTCGCAAGTTGGATAACTCCTTGGGGTCAAGTTGATAATGTTAAGGATTGGCTATCTGGTTCGAAAGCGATGAGAGAATCTCAAATAGAATCTGGTCAAAAAGAAATTACAAGTCTGCACACCAATATTGCCAAAGCACAGGGCGAGACATTGGCGGATAAATCACTTCCTGCAACAGCAACCGCTACACAAAAAGCAGATTTGGAAAAACAAATGGCACCATGGATGGAGAAAATGAATGACGCCATGTCTCGTTACAATCAAGCCAAAAAAGAATATGACGCCAGTTGGTTCTTTACAGGCGATACAGAAAAGCGAATGAAGGATGCATCAGATGATTTGGCGACAGCCAGCGATAAACTACATAAATTGTCAGGCAACACACCAGAAGCGGCGGCAGCAGCCCAGTCGCAAGCCAAGGATTTGAGCAGTCTGAATAAAGCCGCTACCGAAAAGCACAGTTTGTTTGTCCACGACTTCTCTTTGGAATCCGTGCTGTCTGACATTCTGGACAACCAGATAGATGCGATCACTAACGCTCCCACAGCAGCGGATGTAGCATCTGCTTTCATGCGTAATCCAGCTACGGCAGCAGGCATGCCCACAACTATGTCCACATCGCCGAATGGCAAAGCCAGTACAGCGGCAAGTATGGGTGTAACGACTGAGCAGCAGATGTCTTTATATCAAATGCAGGCACAGGCTACAACTCAAAATGAAGCCAACGTAGAAGCCATAGAAGACCTGTATGAGAAGATGTGTGAATTAACTCAGTATGCCAAGGAGATGAGGGACACTGACAAGCAAATTGCCGAATACCACAGGCGTTCTGCCGCTGAAATCCAACCCGCCATTGCTCCGATACCTGGAAGTTCAGCCAGCACACTTGCCATGAAGCCAATGAACAGCATCCCTGATAGACCCAATTGGTCTCGAATGAACACTGCCAGCCGACCAAATCTGGGTGCAACGGCACCATAATCACGCACGGAGAATAACATGGGACTAGCAACACTACCCGGTACAAAACTGCGGTACATTGATGATAGCCAGCCGAGCGGCGGCGCACCGGGAGGATTGACTGCCCCTCAAGCCTACATCAAAATACCTAATACATTGATGGACGGCGGTGATTATTCTGCCAGTGGAGGATTTCAGAGTCCTTACATCAGAATGTACATATTGCCTGACATTTCTGACAGCAAGGGTGCCAGTTATAATAACGAGCCAATACCTGGGAGGTCATTTCCGTTAAAAACTTATGCTTATTCTGAAGATCGGCAGATTAGCATTCAATTACATATGGTGACAGATTGTGAGGACCGGGTATATGAAAACCTTGGTTACCTACGGATGTTGCAAAGTGCAGTGTATCCACAAGAATCAAATACGATGCCGTATTATCCTCCTCCGGTTTGTCAAATCGTTTGTGGTCAACTTTTGGGCAACAAACCACTGAATGCGGTTCTCAAGAATTATTCGGTAAGGTTTCCCACAGACCAAGCATGGCATGAATGGACGTTTCTTCCAGCTAAGTTTGATGTAGACACCAGTTGGGATATTGTATATAGACCAACCAACTTGCCTGGACAGGCAATGATACTGATGGATTGGACTTCTGGCAATTCAGAAGCAGTTACGGACTTCAATTCCTTTGCGTGAGCAAATATGGCATTTTCAATACAACCAACTAACTTACGAGCCGACATGAACTTCGTGGGGGCATCTAGTCGCTATGCTTCTTCGCCTGTTGTTTATTATGGTCCGCTGAACAAAATAACATTTCCGATGTACCAACGTAAAACCTACAAGAAGTCGGCGGGGGATACGTATTTGGTGATACCACCTGGGTACGAGTATCGTCCCGACCTTGTATCTTACAAAGCCTATGGGGTAACTGACTATTGGTGGGTCATCATGGAGGCTAATGGCATACAGGATGTCATAGATTTCAAACGGGGCAGAAACATCTGGATTCCGGCAGACATTTACGGATAATACTTATGGCACCACCCACTGGATTTCAAGGACTAAAACAGTCCGGCGCACAGAATTTTCGTGGCAATCAAGGTTGTACACTCAAGGGTGTACTAGCTAATTACTGTGATTGTACCAATGAAATTCCATCACTGTTAGATTTTGAGATGGTTGCCCCGTGGGTGATGGCTAAGTTTGGAACTTACGCAAGCACATCCGCCGGAAACAATCCGCCGCCACTTGCCGACCCTGATATTACCGTAGGCAACGAGTCATGTCCTACTACTGGAAATACAGCAGCCATTAAATCCATGGAATGGCGATATGAAGGAAGCAGTACAATCAGACTGGAGTTGGTAGATCAACAAGGCGGCATGTTTAACAAGTTTGCTGAAAACATGGCGACCGATTTGAATCTGAAATCAAAAGCAGATGCCGGTGATCTTTCCATGTACTACATGCAAGTGCAATGGGGATGGCTAATGCGAGATGCCACAACTGGTGCCACTTCATATCAATCGTCCCCAGTTCACACATTTTTGTCAGTGCAAATGGATGTACAGATTCAAAATGGGCTGTGCAAATATGACATAAGCGGCACAGACCTCATGTATCCTGCTCAGTCGTTGTCTTTTACGACCACATATGGCGGAACTAAAAAAAGCGGCGACCCGCGCCTTCTTAACACAAAAGGACCGATGGATTTGCAGTGGGCAGAGACATATTTATTTGCCGGGGAAGCACCACCAGATGGTAAGAAAACCGCACCTGCTATCAACATTGAATTCATTAACACCGCTACTGCTAAGGGCAGAGTTTTCGGAGCCTATGCACTGAGAACTACGGACGGTAAAACAGGGACGCCTGCTTGGAAATATTTCGGGATTCCGCTAGGAAGTTGGCACTGTGAGTTACAGCATCGGATGGAAGCCTATGAACGATGGACGCAAGTATATCGTTCTGGTGGTCCAGACGGCAAAACCGCCACTGGTGCGGGTGTTACACTAATGTGGGATACGGTGAATCCCAAGCCGACAGTTCTTGCTGTAGTCAATCCCTCTCCGAATTGTTTAGATCCAAACATGATATGTGACCAATCTAATCATTTGGGAACGTATATTTGGGGCGGCGGCGAGAGTAACCCAGTGATTGATTTTCATGCCACTATGAATTGGGTTGGTCCATTAGCAGGATTCAACAAAGGTGCAGTGCAAGGCGGTCCGCTTGTCAATATGAAAACATTTGACAACCCTGGATGCATGTGTGAACCAATCGAGGCTGGTTCGGCGACTGCCATTCCTGCTTTTACCAAAGAAGACGTTCTTGAATTCGGCAACTCCATGAATGCCAACTTTGCCGCTAAGCGATTTGGTTTTGTGCAACCCATTGAAGGCGAACTACGAATTCAAGGCAGTACCGATTTAAGGCTTCATGACTCAAGAATGCTGTGTAACCTATTTCTCTCTTTGATTGTCATTCAACCGTTTTACGTTTGGGATTCTAATGACTCTAATGTTGCTCATTGGCAAATCGGAGCAAATGGTACAACGCCCACCAATTCTATCGCCACTTCGTCTGTAAATCAGATTTTAAGCAACAGAAATTGGTTTGTTAAAGGCGTAACACACTCTATTAGGGAAGGTTCATTCAACACAACATTGAAAATCTATTTGGTAGCACCCGGCTACGACTTGTTGTGCTCTGGAACGACAGGGGGTGTGGGCGACGGACAAACACCCGCCAGTGGTAACAGTGGCAACGCTTGGGTACCTGATCCCGGAGAATCGGTTCCAGCGTTTAACGATAATGGTCCTCAATTAGCGTAAGTACAACCATGCAATATGTCATTCAAATGTTAGACGCTCTTAACAAGCGTATTGAAACCGTCGAGGCAAGAGCGGTCGGGCTGATTGACCAGTTGCAAAAAGCGTACACATCTCTCAAAGCGGCACACGAAAACCTTCAAGTTCGAGAAGATACGGTTTATGGCATGATGACCGCCCTTTGTGTTTCCACGAGGGATCCGACCGGCAATAACCGTGTGGCATATTTCAACCCACACTTCTATGGACCAGAAACCGCCATCGAGGACTTGCGATGGGCAAATCCCATTTCGCCCCAACCAGGATTTGATGATACTGGGTGTACTTGGGTGCCGCCCGCTGGCACGCTTATATGTCTGCTTTTCGCTCACGGCAACCGTGATTTGCCTTACTATTTTGGCTCTATTTGGTATGACGACAAAAGCCAATATAACCAAGGCGACCAAAACCCATACATTAAATTCTGGTCGGAATACGATGAATTATACAAAGGTCATCGTGGCGGCTATCTGATTGGACCAAACGATGATTCTCAATGTTATCCCCCTTGGAATACCGAGAACATCAATCAGCCCATAACTTCCGATAATTCCATCCAAACCACCTTAAATGGTGATGGCGACACAATTTATGCCACTCTTGCTGATATTCAAGCGGGAATGACGTATCCCAACATCTATGGTTGGACCACACCAGGCAAATGGCGAAGTAAATTTGTGGATGGACAATATGATTGTTCTTTCCGCTGGAGTCGTCACGAAACTATTTCCCCACTGGGTCAGTCGATTCTCATTAAGGACGATTTCCTCCAGCCAGCAGGACAATGGGGTGCTTTGCCGAAAACCGGGGCAAGTCCGGATGAATCTAATGAGGGATGCGGTTGTGATAGTGGCGTAGACCTGACTCAATGCCCAGAAGGAACTAATCCTGCCGTTTGCGCTAATCCTAACTTCAAAAACGCTCAGGAATGTCGTCCGATCAAGGGACCGGGTAATCCCCAGAACAACAAATACATGCTTCCCCAAAGTGGCATACAGTGGTTGACACGTTCTGGACATACTTGGGGCGGCGATGACTCGGTAGAAGACCCACAGGGCGTCCCTAATTGGGAACGGTCACTGCAAGACTTTGACTACGGCACTACCAATGTCTTTAAGGGCAAATCCTTTTGGATTTCCGCGCATGGCGACAGCGTTGTTATTAACAACGAGGAATCTGCTCCGGGCATTCCCAGCGAGAACAACGGCATCTTTTTGGATACGTTGACTGGTTGTTACATCCATGTGAATAACCACACAAATACCGATGGAACGGCTGGCAGCAAGCGTGGAATAAGCATCGGAAGCAGTTCGGAGCATATTTTGGAGATGGTAGACGACGGAAATGAGCAAGACATTCCGTTACGAAAGGCTGGCGGTGTACCAATCAATCGGTCTAAAGCAGCTTATGTGAACTTGCGGTCGGGAGGTGGTTTACAGTTGATGCTTAACGATGGATTGTCCCAAACCGAGACGGCAGACCAGTTTGCATATCTGTATGTGCCTCAAAACAGTAATCCAGAGCGTCCTGGGCATATGTTGAGGATGCAGGCTCGGGCAAATGGTCCGGGGCAGGTGAGTTTGACGGTAGGTGGTAATTATATATGTCAGACCTACGACAAGCATGAGACAGTCGTGGGAAGTAATGCCATGCCATCTGACAAAATCACGAAAGTCCACAAAAATGACATACATAGTACAAACGGTTCTCATATCCACACTGCCAAGGAACACAGGCTTATATCTCTTGATCCAATCCAATTGTTGGCAGGAGACGACAAGAGTGTAATCAATGAGACGACAGGGGAAATCAGCCAAGTGCCGAATCCACTGTTTGTGGTTATGTGGAATCCAAATCGCGGGCTTGTAGCCAGCGACCGAGTGCTTGGTACAGCATCATCAGATGCCAGACAAATTGGCATAGAGGATTTGATGCCGATGACGGCTGGATTGTCAAATAACCAAGACGATTACATTGAAAAATAAAGGAGAATAGTGGCTCAATTTCCAGGATGTCCTTACCCGATTGTTAAAAACCCTCTTGGATATTTTCACACCCAAGACGGCATTGACCAAGTCCGATCAGATTTGTGCATCCTGTTGATGACGAATCCCGGCGAGCGGGTCATGATGCCAGAATACGGAACACCTCTGCGTCAGTTTTTGTTTGAACCATACGACGCCATTGTTCTTGATGACGTGCAAGCGGTGATATTGGCTGCTATCGCACGTTGGGAAAAACGTGTGGTAGTTAGGGCATGTAATGTCGGCGTCAACTTGACGAACCTGAATCCACTGGATGATGGTAGTCAGCAACAACATTTGCTAGGTATATCTCTTGATTTTGTTCTTCCCACCCACATCATCAATGTACAAAACCTAGTATTAGAACTTCCATTTCAAAGCTAACGGAGACACATGACTCAATATATTGGTAATTCTTGTCCAGTGGGTATACACCCCTATGCAATCGGGCATAGTTCTTGGCAACCCAAGGCGTTAAACCTGAACTATACTTGCCAAGACTTCTACTCGTTGAAGACCAAACTGTTGCAGTTCCTTGAAGACCGTTACGGTCCTAACGGAAGTCAAATGCCCAACACCTTCAATGATTACACAGAGTCCGACCTTGCTATTGCTTTGATTGAAAACACGGCATTTGCCGGTGATACATTGTCGTTCAAGATTGACCAAGTTGCCAACGATTTGTTTATGGCAACAGTGACCCAATTGGATAATGCCTTCCGTCTAGCGCAACAAGTTGGCTTTCAGCCACAACCTCCCATTGCCGCCTCTACTATGTGGTCGGCGTCTATTAGCGCCATTGCGCCAGATGACGTTGTATTAACAGCCCCAGTTGTTGTATCAACAATTGTCAATAGCCAACAACAGTACATTGAGTTGTTCCCGGCAACGGCAGATAATCAACCTATTTTTGACCAAGATATTGTCATTCCCGCTGGCAGTGTGACCAATACCAGTATCATTGGTTTGCAGGGTAATACACTCACGGAATTATTCACCAGTGCTGGCGGCATTAACCAAAACTATGGCACCGGGAATACTGGTGTTTTGTGGGACTCGGTGAGTGTTCAAGTGGATGGCATCCAATGGCAGCAAGTGGAATTTTTTACCGATTCCAATCCTCGTCGTGAGTTCCGAGTGGAGTTTACTTCAAACTATCGTGCGTATGTCATGTTTGGCAACAATCGTGCTGGAATGTGTCCTCCTCAAGGTTCTCAAATTCAAATGACGTATCGTGTGGGCGGAGGTTCGTGGGGCAACATCATATCCAACTCCATACAGTTCCAAACATCTGCACCGGTTAATGGGCAAGGATACAGTGTGACGGTCAGTTTGTCAAACTACACTAGGGGCATTGGAGGATATGATGGCGATACCATTGAGGATATTCGCGCTAAAGTTCCTTTGTGGATACAAACCCAAAATCGTGCCGTAAGTGGTTCTGACTACAAAACGCTTTGCGAGCAGTTTTCCACACCATATAACGGCAAAATCGGCAAATGCAACGTAACCCTACGCAATTATGGATGTGCTGGCAACATCATTGATGTCTATATTCTGGCATTGGATGCTCCAGGAAATCTCATGAAAGCAAGTAACGAGTTAAAGGTTGCGTTAAACGATAAGATAACTAATCTAAAGATGTTGACGGACTTTGTGTGCATCAGAGATGGGACGGTGTTGTATGTGGACACTTCTATAGAAATAGTTGTGCCTGCAATGTATCGTAAGTTTCAAGAGCAAATTGGTGCTACTATCACCAATGTTGTCGGGCAATTCTTTGCATTATCCAACTGGGATTTCGGGCAAACCTTACGTGAGACTGACTTGGCAAAGGATTTGGCAAGCGTGCAGTACGTGGATGGCTACAATATTCACTTCACCACAAACGACCCCAATAACTCTGGAATTACCGTTACCACTGAATACTACGAAATCATACGCCCAGCCAATTTGTCAATGTCGTTCACCTACATCTAAGAGAAAATATGTCATTACTCAAACCAGATCAGAAACCAACAGTCACCGATACGGTGTTGTTCAATTTGCCAACCCATGTATTGGATGGCTGTTTCGGTGCTGATCCATACATGGTCAATAGCGTGACCATTTACTTTCTTGATGTAAATGTGGTGACTTCCGAGCACGACAAGCAGTATGACCAGCCGATTTTCAATCCCATCTTCCGGACAGCATACGAGCAATCGCAAAAAATAGCATGCGCCAACCCGACTGAGGCAAATCTCGCTGCGGCAGCAGATGCTAAGGCGAAGATGGAACTCAACAAGACAACGGTCCCCATTTACTATTCGGACGCCACCCCTGTCTTGACATTAGGCACGAGTGACTATCCCGCTTGGCTTAGTAGTGACCCATCACATGCATTTATCACGCATGTAACAGAAGATAGTATGGGGCAAACCCAATATGGACACTTCCAATACGCTTGGACTCCAATTGGCATGGATCCCGGAAATTATTTCATCTGTTGGACGTGGACACCTTATCCTGCTGGGCAAACTCTTACTGCACATACTCCGTTTTCACTCTATGGCGATCAAGCCTTAACGACTGCGATTCCTACCCACCAAACGCCGCCACATAAGTGGGAGACGCTATTTGAACGCTGGCTACCCAATATGTTCAAACAGTTTTGGACCGCAAACGACCTGACCCCTGAAGTGCTACGTGGCTGGAATGTTGTGAATGCCGAGATGTTTACCATGTTGGAAAACTTGGCAGTTCAACTCATCGACATCACAGATGCCAGCGTAACTCCCGAGTCCATTCTATCTATATTGGCACAATCATTTGGTGTGACCCTTCGCTCTTCCGACCCGACTTTGTGGCGACGACAGATTGGACAAACGATTCCACAAGCCAAAATGAAAGGCACATTGAAAGGACTTATCAATGCTTTGGACATGGCTGGCATTCAGTTGCAACAATTCACGAGGTATTGGCAGGTCATATCTCCGAATACTTGGCAGGAAAGTTTCCTGATTGACCAGCCCGATGTGGGAGCATTATGTCACCTTCCTTTGAGCAAAACGCCGTATATGGCAGATACAACCAATTGGGAACTGTATTTTCGCTCGCACAAAAAGACAGAATGGCAGCAACTACCAATGGATTACATCCAAGTTACCCAAAATCCACCAACTGTAATTGGTTGTACCGCCAATACCAAACCTGGCGAGACACTTATCATCTGGCTGGGTGACCAAATGACACCCCCAATCAAATTGCGTGATTACGATGAGATCCGTATTGTGTATCCCATCCGACAAGTTTTGGAACAGGAATTAGAGACCTACATTCGCACGTTGCCATTGATGGATGAACGGGATAGCAAACAAGGTGTGGTGCAATGGAAGAACCCACCTGACCCCCTGCACAAGAATGAGCCATGTAACTTCCCCAACGTCATGTTCCCGCCCAAGGATTGGAACACACGATTGATTGCCGAAGACGATCCGTATTTCTCTTTGGTAGTCGCCACCAGACAACCCTACTTTGACCCAGTAACATTTGGTTGGATTCGGACTGAGTTTGCCTATTCAGAGAATGCCTATGGTATGGAAGAGTATGACGGCTCTACCCGTGAGTCTCAAAACCCGTGCGACATCGGAGCAGATTTCGTCAGTCAATGCTCTTCCTGTCAAAGCAGTTGTTTTGCTGTAGATGTGGCAATGACAAATCTTTCTGATGACCGTATTTTGGAAACCAAGAGCATCATTACTGACAATACCCCGTTCCATGCAGTTTTGTATCTCATGAACGTCAGTGGGGCGGTCAATGATTTCGTTCTGCCGCCTGCCGAATCCATTGAATGTCTGGCATCCATCGACATTGAGCAATTTGTTCTGTCGGGGCAAGGACAAATGGTTTTCAACCGTTATATGCAACCAGAATTTCAATTGTATCGTAGTAGCGACGGCGGGCAAGCGATTACCAACTATGCTCCTGCACAAACCATTACCAACGAGACGGTAACCAATGTCGCGGGGACCGGCTACAGTGATATGGTCGTCCTATTCTCCCCAGATGCTAATTTAATAGGGGTGAGAACCGATCCAACCCTGAATTTCTTGGAAATACTGGGAGCAGAAACTCTAACATTCCAAATCAGTCCCATTGATGAACACCACGCCGAGATTATTGACACTTTTGGACACTTGACGCAGCCTTTGAATGTCAGTCCATTCACCTTCCGACTCTCTACGTTAGAGCGGGCTGCTAGCAATGTAAGCATCACTCAAGATAACTATGTGACATTGAGTGACGGAACTTTGCAGTTCACTTTCATGAATATTCAGACCTCTGTCACGAATCCGGGGTTTCCATGGAGCGTTATGCTGTCGACCGGCACGTATCAAATTGCCGACATTTTGCCCAATGGCAATTTGGTGCTTTCTGACCCAAGTAGAACCCTGTCCACATCCAGTCAGTCGTCGGTATCCTATACCCTTTATGACCATAACAATGCTGTTATGGCAACAAGCATTCAGGGAATTCTACATGTTACCAATCGGGCATTGGTCAATGTTCAGGTCGCAAATCCGTCCATTCCGTCCGTACCTTCTGTCACAAACATCGGCGATTACCTGTTCTATGGCGGCAATTGGTTCCAAGTTTCTGATTTTGTAGCGGGAAGTCCGCAGCAATTCTACATTACCGGATGGACTTCGGGCGACGTTGCCGGGGCTAATGTGAGCCTCTACCGCCGGATTGTGGACGGAGCCACCGGGTCTTGGAGTTACCAAGGTTTGCAGTTATTGACCACCAAAAACTACGAGGTGGGATTGAATATCATGAATGGCGCAAATCCGCCAACAGTTCAGTTGGAAAGTAACTCCTTTATGGAGAACTTCCTCGTTCTGATTGGGACAGATTATTATGCCATTTCTGGCATAAGCGGCAACACCATCACCTTGGTGGGTCCGGCTCAATCATGGAAAACGCTGAGCGCCGGTGGGCAAAGCGTAACCTTCAGCATTATCCAATACACCAAGATTCCATTTACTGTGCAACCACAAGAATATCCCCCAACTCCGGGCTATGAATTCAACAAATATGACCGCCGAGGTCAGGAAATGATAACGGTGGACATAACCCAAATCGAGTCTGGCACAACTGTTGATTCATCTTTGACGGCTTCCATGCTAAATACACCAAAGGGAGGTGTTGTCGACACTGTGACGCAGCAGGAATCCATCCAAGTGAAAATTGAATGGTTTGACGACTAAGGAGACCCATGCAGATAGAAACCAAGCAACAAGTCATAGGAGAAGTAGACCTGCTCATCGAGTACGATGATGGTCGCACCGAGCGGCAGCATTTCAAAAATACCGTCCTCTTGGACGGCAGGGCTGCTTTGGCTGCCTGCCTCGCTAATGAAATTGGGGATTCTTTCCAGTTTTACATAAGCCAAATGATATTTGGCAACGGTGGAACTCAAGAAGGAACCCCGCTTTATGTGCAGGCAGAACGAACGGGCTTGTTCGGCATTACGGTTGTAAGTCGTCCAGTCATTTCTGCGGTCAACAATGCCATGCCAAATGTGGTAACTTTCACCTGTGTCATATTGAAAAACGACCCTTATGTGGGCGTCATCAACGAAATGGCTCTGCAAATGGCATATCAGGAAACGCTTTACAGTATGACCACCTTCCCAGACCTAACCAAAACAAACAATATGCAGCTCACACTTGTTTGGAGCTTAACTTTTGTGTAAATAAAACGACTCGTCCAAGGACTACTGACGAACAAGAATTGCAGATTTTTCAACTACATAACAAAGGATGGAGACAATGTGCTATCGCCAAGGAGGTCGGCGTAAACCAATCTACAGTGAGTAGAGTATTGCAACACCGAGAAACCCATGCCTGACCTGAGTCAATTTCCGCCAGCACTTTACCAAGTAGACCAGCCATATCAAAGAGATTTTGATAATATTCCCTTGCAAAATCTTATGGCTCGTATTGATCAGGTTAATCTTGTTGCCGACCTAGACAACAGTATCTTGGAGCAGGCTCAGGGGACAGCGGGCAATCTAGCGGCTCGGCTCTATGTGGCTTTGAACGATAACGGTAGTTTGAAAAGTTCCGCAATAGACACCGCCCTGCACAATATCGCTATGCATGAGGATGGTGTTGATGCGAGTAATGTGTCCTACGTGCGCATGCTCGCGGCGGAACGAGATAAGTTGACCGAGGTGGCAGACAACGCCACAGCCCTCCGGATTATGTTTGACGCCATTTCGTCAGTTGTGGTTTTTGACAACCAGACGATTGAGATGCGAAACAGCCCGAGTATCTACTGGGAAATTGAGTCCCCGGACCCCAGTAATCCAGAAGCGGCAGCCGCCATTCGCGCCTATACAACTTTCTCAACAGACGCTGCGCACCAGCACTTTTACGATATAACCCCTGTTGACGCCGACCCCTTCGGAACATCAGGAACTACATATCAAGTGACCTCCATGAGTACGCCGTATATGGATGGGTCGCTCCGTGTTTATTTGAACGGCGTTCGGTTATCAGCCGATTCTGCGATTTTGGTGCCAAGTGGTTCAGGAACACACGGTAAAAATGTGTCTTGGAAGCACTTTGCATACAACCCGAGTGCATCATCTGGCACATTCGTCGTCACTCCGCCGATATCTTCGACCGACGTTATCAGAATAGACTTCGATGTTGCCCTGACCTAAGAAAAGGAAAAAGTGGACTTCAGACCCAAACCCATTGATTTCGGGTTTGTCATTCTCGCGCCCGAGCCCAATGTCGGACGGATTAAGACAACCCGGAACTGTATCAGGTATCGATACACCGACAGTTTCCCCTGTATTTGCGTAGTTGGCAGCCACACCAAGCCAGCGTTATTCAATGAGGTAGGTGAAGTTTGCCCCGTTTACAAGGGCAAACGAACCATCACCTCTATGATAAACACGGGGATGAAAAAGGGCAGCAAGGGTTGGAATTTCCTGATAATGGAAGGCATGTCGGTCATCCAAGGATTAGACCGTCAATATTCCAAGTTCATTGAAAAAGAAACGGATGTATTATTCCCGCTGACCATTGACAAAGATATGATGGGCAAGCCGGTGAATATGCATCTCAGTTTCGTGGAATGCTCGCTGAACGGCATTTGTATCCACCAGAACTTTTACAAGGAAGTTGGGGATATGCACAATAATACATTGGAATTAGAACGGCTGCTCTGGGCGCTGTCAGCAATAAATAAAGGCTGTCAGTTCAAGGGGTTAGTAGGCATCAAGGGAATATAATCAGATGATTCCAACCAAGCCATCAAACGATGTTTTTTGGCAACTCAGCTTGCATTTCGGTTTCGCTTTTAGATGACAACAATATATCCTTTAATGTCTCTGGTCGTAAATGCGGGTATTGCTCGTAAAATTCAACAAGTAATTCTTTGGACTTCAAAAATGAATACATCGCAGCCGACAGATGCTCGTGATACGCTCTATGTGAACCGCCATCTGGAAATACACACAGATTATCTGACTGATTATTTCGTCCATCGCAATCTACATGATGAACGCACATATTTGCGTCCCACACCTTGCCTGAAATTATAAACGCCTTTTGAGCTTCATGCACATGAACAAACTCTTTTGATTTTGCAGCATTGTGTTTCAGAAGTTGTTGATACCGACCCGTTTTCCCACTCACTCTCATTATTTCACCATCTATTTCACTAACAAATTCAACAAATGGCTTCCTTGTCGCATGATAGCAGCCACACGACCGCACATGGTTTATTTTCAATTTTGCAAGACTTGCAATGGTCTTGTTGCCACAATCACATCGCAAATGAAACCATGTGCCTTTATATTTTGGATGGTGATAAATAGACTCCACAACCAGATTGTTAAATCTTTTTCCAATATATTCAGACTGCACAACTCGTTCTTTGTTTCTTCGGCGAGTCACGACCATTTGTTCAATTTGTCTTTTGCTTTTTTCAGAAATGGAGCAGCCACAAGATTTAACTCGTCCAGATTGAACGCCATCATAACGAATTACTTTTCTACTGCCGCAATCGCACGAGCAATATACGTAACGGCGGCATTTTTCCGTCGTGGGAACTTCTCTAAGCAACCGAAGAAGACCAAATTTCTTGCCAATCGGGAGGGGGCGTTTTGCATATGACATCAAATGTCTCCATAAACAAGGCTCCATCTATCGTTGTGCTTGTGTTCCCCAGCGTCGACTTCCGCCAAATACTCATACAACTTATCCCAAGATGGGAACATAAACTCCAACGAAATAAAGCCGTAATACCATACTGGTATATATGCAATGTCGCCACAATTTGTTACCAAGAGAGTTGGTTTTTTCTCATTATTGCTGTTCACAACTTCATGACACACGCCAGTTGTTGGCACTTTATACGGAAGATATGCAATGACAAGATGGGCATGGTCAACCATTGCCAAATCTTTTCTGACAAATTTTTTTGCAATTTCTGCAATTTTTTGATAATCTTTGTCTTTTTGTGCCTGTTCAAGCACTGGAACCCATTTTTGCTTCGGGTCGGCGTGCGGGTCAAATACATTCAGCCCAAATCGCTCTTGCAAAATTCTCACTGGCTCTGGACGCCAATCGGCAGAAGTGTCTTGATGTTGTATTGCACCAGACAAATAGACAATTTTATCTTTCAATACACCCATGGTGGCTCCTTTTACTATGATAACAGAGCCATCTTACCCGATCTGAGGAGAAAAAAGCAATGGACATTCAAGCCCAAGTTTCGCAAGTTTTGGAACACGATACGGTCGCCCGCCCCAGTTTTTTTGCGCTCAAATATTTCATTTTGGGCAAAGAACCGACCATCCAAGCCAAATTATGGTGCTGCGTCAGGGAGTTGCGATCCCGCAAAGAAGCCATGGACGCCCTGCAATTAGAAATGGAAGAAATTGCAGATAACAAGGAATTGCTGCAAATCAAGATAGATAGACTAGAGGATCAGATTGCCAGCAGCACATTTGATGACCGTGAAAAAACAGTCATGTGCCGCAAATACTCGCGTGAAATGTATTCGCTGGATGTAGCCTTGCAGCGGGCGCAACGCACCCTCAAGGCAACTGAAGAAGAGGCAGCATTCTTGGTGAATGCTTTTAAGAAATTGGAGGAGAAAGAACCACTGAAACCATTTGATGATTTGGAGTCGCAGACTGCCTATTACAACGAACGATTCCGTCAGAAGATGGACCTCAGTATACTTCTCCAGCGACCATTGGACACGCAACTGGTGACAGATATCCTCTTGTTGGAGGACGAGGTGCCGGTCAAGAACCGGATGCTGGTGCTGCTCAATAATATTCGGAATCAGGCTTTGGCTCAAGCCAAGAAGGCAACGCTCAAACTGAACGAAGAACAAACAATACCACCGCTGATTGAGGATTCTCAGAATGTCTGACCGCATATCCAGTCTTGACCCAGGTTACCAGACGGGCGATTTGTCCGTATTTCCTGCCGCATTTGACTCGTCATTCAATCTCTACAAGGCTACCAACTTTGCTGAGACGAAAATAAAGCAGGCTGTGACCTACGGGGGCAAGCACATCATTGTAGAAGATGCCTCTGGGTTTCCACCCAATGGTCTGTTATGCATTGGACCGATGAGAGGCTTTACGGAAGGCATGACCCAAATATACAAGGGAAAAGATGCCACCGGGGTCACCAACCTTTACTACAATACTTCTGCCCCGTATGACTCGGAAATCGTTGCTTACAATTCTCGCACAAATCACGTATTCAAAGACCTGACTCGGGGATTTGCTGGTTCTCGCCAGAATACTTGGACGGTTGGAACCTATGTCTGCAATGCTGTCATGGCTGAACCCCACAATGCCTGCAAAGATGCCATTATCAATACAGAGACCTTTGTTGGCACAACCGTTAATCCAAGCGACACTTCTCTTTATGGTCGTTTGGTGGCGTTAGAGAACCAAGCCCTATCGCCCAATCCCACGTTCCGAGCTTACCCAAAATCTGGCACTCCACCTCTGACAGTTCGGTTTCAAAACACATGTCCCAATGTGACAGCGGGCTTCTTCTGGGAGTTTGGGGATGGAACGGTATCTACTGCTCCTAATCCTACCCACCAATACCTTCAGGAAGGCACCTATACTGTCAAATTGACTGTGCAAACTGTCAATCAAGGTGCCGCCTTGGCATCCAAGAAGGATTACATCTCTGTTTCTGTAAACAATGCCATCCCCTTTTTCTATGTCAGTCAAGTTAATCCGGTAGTTCAGCCCTACTCCATCGCCACTGCTATGGCGTTGCAACAACGGGATCCAAAGGGTGAATACATTCCGGCAATTTTTGAGTTTATAGACCAAACATTGGGTGACATCAAAGAGAGATACTGGATGTTCGGAGATGGCACCCGGCAAGATGTGATAAATCCATACATTCATACGGTTACACACATCTATGCCGCTCCAAATCCAACCGGCTACACTGCCAGTTTGTTGCTGGTCTATGCAAATGGCAGTACACGCACCGTTTCGTCCCCCAGCCCCATCAAGGTCCAATAATGACAATACCAACTTCCCAATATCCTCTTGCTCTTGACACAGATAAAGAACTGTTTTTAGTTCATGACTGTCTCAGGCTAACCCTTGCGGAAGATTATCACCCCGGTGATACCAGCATTACCGTGTACGAGGACGATGTGGTGTCGCCACGCTTTCCACCTACCGGAACAATAACTCTGATTGAACAATGCAGTCCTATTGAATACCGCGCCATTGGCTTGCACTACTCGTCATTGACTAACACGACATTTCATGGCTTGGAATTACTTCCGGGCTACCTGCCCTATTCAGAACAGACCATCAAACCCAAAGATTACACGCATGTTGTGCAGAATGTGGCTGCAATACATCACGATAACCTAAAAAATGCTCTGATTGCTCTGGAGCAACTATTGGGAATCAAAGGTAAAGTAGCCACAGCTATTGGCGTCGGCACCATTGAAGAACGTGTCAATCTTCTCATGAAAATCCTCTTTAGTCCCAATGCATGGTTTCAAGCTGATAAGGTTTTCGGCATGGCACCCCTGAAGGTGACATTTACCAATCTTTCGGAACGATTAGGGAAAGGGGATGTACATTTCACTTGGGATTTCGGTAACAAAATAATCAAAGAAACCATCAAGGACAAAACATGGGCAAATTCAGTGACAGAAACACAAACGGTGACCTATGATGTTGGAAAGTATACGGTGAGTCTCAAGGTGAAGAACCAATTTGGTGAAGATACCGTCAAATTCACCAATATGATAGAAGCCCGCGCCCCAGCACCTGAACCAGCAGTCATTGATTTTGTTCCTCGTACCAATCAGATTATGGTGAAAAAAGGATTGCCAGAAGGTGGACCTTACACCATACAAACACCAGTAATCCGAACGCCAGCCAAAACACCAGTAACTCTTACAATCAAATCTGGTGATAATCCAGCCACTCCCGGCTATTCCTACGCTGGTATTAAACTGAACTCCAGCGGTCAACCCATTGATGCGGCATCAGAGTATATCTGGAATCTTGGTGACACCATTCCGCATGCGAGTGTACCAAATACAGATGCCCTTTACACCTTTGGCGGAACGTATGACCTAAATCTCCAGATTGAGACAGAATACGGGGCATATCGCAACACGAATTACTTCAACGCCATTGATGTCGTAGAGCGAAAGAACATGTGGCTCTGGATGAAATCCTCGGGAAGCATCCAAGCCAACGAATTTGGGATCAATACAGAAACCTTCAAGAGTACACACACGCTGTATCCTGTTGCTAGAAGCACAGGGATGCTGAAAGGCACTCCCAATGTAACACAGGCAGAACAGGAATTTAAGAGGAATACTGCCTTTGCTCCTCGGGGAACTACGGGTTCTGGCGATAAAGGCACGGCATTTCTGTTCTGGGCGAGTGGCTCTCCCAACGCCCATGCGGGCGACCAATCCATTGAAGTGGTGGAATACGAGGGATTTGCTGACGTTTACACCACCCAAGGCTCAATTGATAAGCGTCCGTGGAACTGGGCTCCCCTTGTATCTCCCACGAATGCCTATTTTATTTTGGGTGAGCCACTGGATAAACCAATTCCCAATACTGCCCCAACAAACCAAGAGAAAACAACCTTTGATTTGAAGAGTGTTAGTGTATCCCGTGACACTTTGAAATCCTCGGATTATCAAAATGGCGCGAATGAATTGATACAAAATGTCGCCTCCTCTTACAACGAGGATGGTGTTCCGGATGGCGGGTATTTCTCTGCTTACCGTACCTGCTGGCACGGCAGTTCTGGTTACATGATCAGGAATGATAATGTGAACAGCGGTGCCGGAAAATACTTCCGTTTCCGTAGTTTTTACAAGACAGAAGGGGTTTTAGGCGAAGAGTTCCAGTATATCACCAAGTTGCCAGATATGCCTAGTGCCGACAAAATTGAAGGGGCTTTAGTGCCATTGAGTGCCGGGGTATTCTTCTTCAATAACTCAGGCAGCATTTCCGCCTTCAATCCCAATACTGGATTGTGGGAGTCAGGCGGTCCGGTTAGTGGAAGTTTCCAAAATTACCAAGACACTTCCGTGACAGATTACGATAATCCGGGCAACACGCTTCTAGCGGTTTCAGACAACAATAACACGGTATATCTCAGTTTTGATTACAGTCCAAATGCCTTTATGAAGTTTGACATGTTGACCATGACCTTCAGCCATTTGGCTTCCCGCCCGACAGGTTCCCAATTCATCATGGGGTTATACTAAATACCAACATGGCAGTACGATTTCCACCAGTCCCAGTTTACCCGTTGGCTTACGATTCGGATTACACCCTTTTCGAGGTGTATAACACGACCGAGGCGATGCTTGCCGATAATAACGACCCGTGGGCAGATGAAATTGAGATTGTGCCAGTTGGTGGTGCTTACCCAGAAATCTGGGGTAATAATGGCTTCGGCAATATCAATGGGGAGTTGTTCTACTACGATTCTGTCGCCACAAACCCAGAAGGACGAATCTGCACGCTCAGAAACTGCGCCAGAAACCTAGGTGGTGACCATACGCTCTATAATCCCACCGGAACATGGGTACGTGGGATTGTGGTTGCAGAACATCACAACCAGTTGGTAACCGCCATTGAAATCATCGAGCGTATGGCAATAGACCTGAGCAATACGCTTGAACAGATGGAGAATTTGCCGCCCATTAGTGATGATGGCTGTGTGCAGGTGAACTTCACCTTTACTCAAGCTACAGGTACTTCTGCATCAACTCCAACTTACAACTACCAAGCCACTGTCACTGGAACCTACAAATCGGCAAGCATTAACTTTGGAGATGGTAATTCCACCACAGAACTTACCGGTTCTTATACGTATTCAAGCAATGCAGTGAACCCCTCATTAACCATTCACGCCAACAATTGCATCGTGGTGGTCAACCCAGTTACAAACAGCCCTATTACCGTGAAGCCCAGTCCCCTGCCAGTTGCTCCAAACATCCCTATTCCGGATATCACAATTCCCAGCACGATTATCCCTGACTTCGCTCCGCCTTCGATGGAAATGCCATCGTTTCCAATTCTGGATACTCCTGGTGTGGATGTGCCGCCGGTCATTATGGTTCAACCGCCCATCCCAAGCGAAATCACCTTCCCAGATGCTCCGGAGATTCCCCAGAATATTCTTGTGGTGGATAACCTGCCGAGTGTCATCCAAGTTGAATCCAATATTCCTAGCGTTATCAAAGTTGAAGCAACCGTGGAATTGATTTGCAAGGAAGACTCCAAGAGACAATATGCTGCACGAGGCGAGTATGCCGAAACCGACGACAACTTCATGGACCAATTCAACACCGAAGATGAATTTGTCATGGACACCACGAATTTTGGGCTGCCATCCGAAATCCATATCATTGCGCCTAGAATGCCTAACATCAAGGTCATCCATGACTTGCCTGTGGAAATCTACCTCCGGTCGCCCGACCTACCTTCGGAAATTCACATTCCAGAATTGGAAGGCAAGTCTATTCCGTCAGAAATTGACTTGAAGGGAGCCAAGGACATTCCCCATGAAATTCTCTTGGTTAGTTCTACTCCCATCCCCAATACCATTTACTTACAAGGTATGAACCTGCCTGAAGAAATCCCACTTGTCATTAAGGGCTTGCCAGAGAGCTTGCAAGTTACTGGTATCCCGGACTTCATTCGGGTAGATGCCTCTGGCATTCCGAAGCAAATTGAGTTGAAACTGGTGGGAGATATTCCCTCTTATATCTTCTTGGATGCCTCACGGATACCCAAAGAAATTCAAGTGACGGGCATGCCGTCCTCTATTGATGTGAACGTCATTGTGCCGGAATTGCCACCTATGAAGTTTGAAAAAGATACGATTGAACTCGTCTATAAGGGCGGTCCATTGCCGATTGCCTTTGATATGGACAGATTTGTCGGCAAAACCGACCAAGACCTGCCCAAGTTCCATATCATCCCCTGTTAATGCGAATCTACAAGCATTCCAACAAAAATGAATATGTCGCCACAGAAGACGGTATCTGGATCCGTAACTTCTGCAAGGTGGGTGTCTTGCCGGTCAACATCAATGACCTGAACTCAGACGCTGACCGTAAACTGTTTCTCACCAATGAATACGAGAACGTCAAACGGGGCAAGGTATACCTCAATCCATCCATTAAAACCCCTATCGTAGTGATTGTGTCAGACGGTTACGACTTTGCAGAGCAACAGGCTCTTTTGTCGGCTATCCCAACCCAAAATGTGCATATTTTTGCCGTCAACGGTGCTTTGGCAAAATGGACTCTTTTGGATAAGTCCATACCGGCAGAAAAGCGTCGTCGCATCAATTACTACATCGTCAATAACCCCTATTCCACTTGTCTGAAGTTCCTGCCTCATGGCGACTATTACCCCAAGTGTATTGCTTCTAGCAGAGTTAATCATGCTTTTGTGGAGCGTTACAAGGGGGAGGTTTCGTTTTATAGCCCACCGGACGAGGTGAATTTTGCGGGGATTTGGAGCAGGACGGATTGCATGGTAGATGACTATCGTAATCCTGTCTGTGCCGCCCTTATGCTAGCCTATCGCTTCGGAGCCAAGAAGATAGTGCTTTTGGGCTGCGATGACTCATTTGCCCAAGAGCGACCAGGGGCGGTCAAACTGGAGAATGGTTTGTGGACCTATCCGCCTCAAATTGTAGCCCAGAGAATCATAGACCTGACACTCTTTTGGATGCAGAAAACAGAGATCAAAATTTACCAGCATTCTAACGGCATAAAATACAATTATTGTGAGTATATAACTGGGGAGGAAGTGATAAAAGTCCTAAATGAGCAACAGTAAGTTTTCCTTAGATGGATTCAAACATTGGATGAAAGAAAATGGCGGATTGGAGCCATCTGAATTTCTCAAGCGTCCCGCCCCAGTTAAAGAGAATTTAGTCGGATTTCTTGTCTACCCCCGTGCTAGCATCCGCAAACTAGCCCATCGTTTTGAAATGGTAGAGGGCGATATCAAAGACATTATGTTGGATTTCAAGAGTGATGGCGGTACTATCCTAGAAGTTGAAGACGACCGCTTCCTGATTGAAGTTTCTTCCGGCAAGTTCTACTTGCCTAAGCATTGTGTCAAGAAAGCAGATTCTTAATGTTCTGCACTCTGATCCGATAGAAGCATCTCAAAGAATATATCCAACACGATTTGCTTCGTTTCGTCTATCGGTCCAAATTGGTTAAAGAAGGCTTCTAGGGTATCGGCAACCAATTCGTCCGGGTTTTCTGGAGTTTCTGGAGTTTCTTGTGGCATTTTTACTTCCTGAATATATCAAAGTCAAAGACAAATATTGTGTGGCTTACTACGGCACCGATGCTGACTGCATTAAGCAACTTCTGCAACTTCGTCCTATTCTGGAGCAGAAACTGCCGGGTCTACAAATCTACATCGCCTGCCGGGAGGAGATGTCTTATTTATGCCTTGGAGAACCGAGAATCGTCTACAAGTCCAAGATGGACAGCATGACCAAGTCATTTGGTCACATTAAGGAAGTTCGCAATGCAGAACAAATAAATGCGTTGAATTCTTGAGGTTGCTGCATAGATACCTGTGAAGACCGATCTGCTTGACTCTTTTCCCTAGAGGAAATATCTATGTCAGTATTCCAAGTAACACTGAACAACATCAATGAAGGTCAGATGGATTTGCAGTACAATGCGACTTATCCGCACGGCACTCCCATGACCACCTCATTGCAGCGCACCATTTACATCAATGGTCCGCACCGCGTCAACCGTGAGCTGAAGGACGGCATGACTTTCACCGATTGCAACTACTACAAGCAGTTCTGCTTGTATGACCCGGTATTGAATCCGCAGGGTTGCACACAGGACAAGGTTATCTTGACCTGCATCAGCGATGACGGCAGCATTTGGGACGAAGTGGACAACACTTCTGGCGCAGCCCCGTTGGCTTTCGCCGCCACTGGCACCTCTTACTCGCTCAATGTGCTCAGCACTTATGGCGCGTATGCGACGTTCTGCCAGATTTCCAACTTCAACGGTACTACGGGTCAGGGTGCGAACGAAGCTTTGGTTGTGACGCTCAACGGCGGCGCAGCAGTCTTCTCGATTCCCGCTGGTAGCGACCAGTTGTTTGACAAGGGCGACCTCCTGATTGGTAGCATCTCCTTAGCACTGCCCTCGGGTGCTTCGTCTGGTTCTGTGTTGAATGCTCAGATCCTGCTCGGCGTTACCCCGTTGGCATCTACCTAATGCCTGCATTGGGACTTTGAACAATCCGAACCCTCCACAAAGCAATTTGTGGAGGGTTTTTGTTTCGATACTCCTATAGTGCATGGTGAAATTAACTAGGAGAATACCGGAAACTGAACCGGTTCGTGACTTCTCTCCCCAAGAATTCTACGACAAACGCAATACCATTCTCATTATCCGCTACGCCGGTGGATTCGGGGATATTCTCATGCAACGCTTCATGTTCGAGGACTTCAAGGCGTTACATCCAGACTTAAAGATTCACTATGCTTGTCCGCCCAAGTATCACGATATTGTTCGTGACCATCCATTCATAGATTGCCTGCTAGATTGTTTCACAGTTGACCCCAAGCAGTATCTAGTCAGTTATGACATCTCTACGGCTTGTCTACGATACGAAGTATCCCATTATCCCAACTGTAGCAAACATCGTGCAGATATTTGGGCAGAACACTGTGGTGTCCAACTCATTCATCACAACCACTATTTGACCGCCGCAGAAGAAGACAAAGCCCATGCCAGAACCCTACTTGCTCCTTATAAACGACCAATAGCACTGATTTGTCCTGTGTCCGCCATGCCTATTCGCACTTTGCCAATGCAAACGGTGGCTCAAGCCGCTGACGCTTTACGACAGGCAGGATGCACAGTTCTTGCCTATCATTCAGATCCAGTTCCCGAAATTATTAAGATGGGAATACCGATGATTACCGATTTGACATTGCTGCAAATCATTGGGTTGATTTCTGAGGTGGACTATGTAGTTTCTACGGACACTGCCCACTTCCACATTGCTGGAATTCTGGGAAAACCCATGACGGGGATATTCTCGGTTACCAACGGGAAGGTGTATGGGAAATACTTCGACAAATTCGTATTGGTGCAAAAGCACAGGGATAACGGGGATTGGGATTGTGGACCATGTTATGACTGGTGCAGGTGTCCCAAGTCACAAGCCCTCCCCAGACCTTGTGCCACAGAGGTGACGCAAGACATGGTGTCGCAAGGAATTAGGAAAATGTTGCAACAATGGCCAATTACGCACTAAGTTAATCATAGATACTACATGGTTCAGCTTAGAAAACAGGCACCGGTCCAAGTAGTAACAAACACCCAAAATGGTGAATGCCAAGTAAACATCAATTTGGAAATAACAATTAACTTGGAAGCGGATGGTATAAGGGGGTTGGCACCTAGAGAGTCTTTTGAAAAAGAGCCTTCGGAAAAGGAGCCGGACCACTACCTTATTCCAGACTTTGACAACCTACCGAAGGTTCAATTCGGCAAGCAAGCATGAAAGGAAAACACCACACTGAAAAATCAAAAGATAAAATGCGGCAAGCAGCGAAAACAAGATTACAATTAGAAATGGAGGTATAACATGGCAATTGGCGCAGATATCGGTACATATAATTTAGTGGTTTGTCGGCGAGACGCACAAGGCAATTTCGTCCAAAAGCGTGAAGTGAACGCCTTTTTGGAAATCCCCACAGAGACTAAGTTCCTTTTTAATATGATGAAGACCGCTGGGGTGCCTTTGATTGAACGAAAAGACCAAAACATGGCATATGCCCTCGGCGAAGCAGCGGTCAAGATTGCCTGTGATATGCCAGCCGCAGAGTTGCGGCGACCGATGAAGAACGGCACGCTTAATCCCACGGAGAGGTCTGCGCATCAAATCTTGGGCATCATGATACATAGCCTTTTGAACGACATCAAAATGGACCAAGAAACCCTCTATTACTGCGTTCCTGCCGACGCCATCAACGAGGAAACCAATGCAGAACACCACTCCAAACTTGTCGCCTCCATCTTTAAGGCATTCAATGACGAAGGCAAGCGAGTCAACGCCAATCCCATCAATGAAGCGTTGGCGCTCATTTATGCAGAACTAGGCGCTAAAGCTTGGACGGGTATGGGACTATCCTTTGGGGCAGGTATGGTGAATGTATGCTATGCCAAATTCGGCAATCCCATCTTCAGTTTTGCCTTGGTGAATTCCGGTGACTGGATTGACAAAATGACCGCTATGGCGGTCAATATGCCGATTGCCTATGTGAACCGGGAAAAGGAGAAGGTGGACCTGACAGTGGAGAATCCAGAGAGTCTGGTGCAGCGTTCTATCAAGAATGAGTATGAAATCATGCTCCAAAAGACAGTAACTGGCATCAAGAAGGGGTTGGATAAGATGGGGAACAACGCTCCAATGGACCCTGTGGATATCGTCATTGCTGGTGGTACCGCATCTCCTGTCGGGTTTGAAAAATTGTTTCTGGAAACACTAAATAGCGCACGTCTGCCCATCAAGATAGGCGAGGTCATTAAGGCTAAAGACCCGCTCTATGCAGTAAGTCGTGGTTGTCTTCTCGCCGCTGAAGCGGCAGAGAAAGGTTAATTCAGAGAGGTTATTTCAATTTCGTACAGAGTTAGCGGTTCTCAAGCGGCTTTCTGTGCTTATGAAGACGAAAGTAATTTAACGAAAGTGAGAAAGACATGACTGATGAAAGAGAAGATGGTGGTCTACCGACCATCAAGAAGAGAATCACTGATCTGGGCAAAGCTGCCTACCTGATGATGCACAAGCACAAGATTCTCGGTCGCCGTGACAAAGCATGGTGGTTTGAGGTGCAGGAAGGGGAAGAGAGCGACATGTTCAACGAGCGTTGCATGGAATACCTCCGCAGTCCCTACCACGACTTTGACGCTTGCCTTATGGCTTGTAAGAAGATGGATGAGTGGTTGCCGGGCGATGCGTAATTCTCCTCCATCACTTCCTATATATTCCATAGGAATGCGAGAGAAATTATGCCCAATCCCACAGCCAAACCAGAGTCCGGTCTCCTAAAGAAGTCCTTGGAAGTCCTAAAAAAGGAGCGTGACGATTTACTCAACACGACCATGCAGGATTTGGACGGTGGTTTGCAGGAACTCATTACCCTCCTAACCGCCAGTGATCCAGCAGATAAAGCGGCTCCAGCCGCCCCTCCTTCACCTAGCTCTGCCAAACCAACCGCTGTTCCGATTAAGCGAGGTAAGCCAAAGCCGGTTGAAGAACCAGCAGACGATGACGAAGACCCAAGCGTCATGCCTTCTGGTAAGCCAATTTCCGGCAGTCGGTCTCTTGAACCAAAAAGACACGGAATTCCTGTGCCAATAGCAGCCGCTGCTCCTGCCCGACGACCTTTGCCTAATTATTGGATTCCGGGGAGAAGTCGAGAGGTGGCAGGTCGCACCTATGTTCTCCCTCCCGGCGTCAAATCCAGCCTACCGTGGCTTGGTCATGGTCTGCGTGGTTTTCTGAGAAAGATTTGGAAGGGTTCATCGACAGATAATCCCGACATGGACTCCTTCTATCGCAACAAAGGTATCCCCGTCGAATCCACTAATTTAAGCCTTCAAGAATATGTGAATATTCGTGCCGAAGTCGACAAGTTGCTGTGGCAGCACTTGATAGAGTCTGAACTCTCGCCTGAACACCGCAAACACATTGATGAATTCCGTGCAGCAGTTGTCAATAAACTGCGCAGTTCAATTGAGAAGATGTTGAAGTATCAACGGGTCATTACTGCCAAGAGAATAGGGCAAATGTATCGAGCGAGCAAGAAATTCCCCGACATTGCCTCGGCACTAGATAGCGAAGAACCTGTAACGGATATGGGTGGCAAACCGGTCAACGACGAACAATATTTTCTCTACAACCCTGTTTCCAAGAAGTGGTGGTCCGACGCCAATGGTTGGGTGTCCAATTTTGAAATTGCTACTGCCCATGACGAACAAGAGAAGGAAGAGATTGGTGACAAAGGCACTAGCGGCAAATGGATGACTAAAGCCCAAGCCGAGCAGCAATACAAAGATGACAATCCAGATGACAGCTTTATCGGAGGAGATGATGACGGCGGAACGCCTCCCACGCCGCCCGCGCCAGAGAACGGCGGGGATAGTGCGGCTGAAGAACTTGAAGATTCAGAGGATTTGTCTTCGCCGGAAGAATCACCTGTGGTTGAGCCAGAGGACGAAAAGGACGAGCCGCCGGAATCTGAACCTGAGCATTGCGTTAAGTGTGGCAAGATATTGGATGACAACAACCATACTCAAGGAAGTAATTGGTGCGATAGTTGCACTTTCGGAGTTGATCCAGAACACGACAAAGAACCAGAAGACAAAAAGCCGGAAGAAGATAAAAAGGATGATACAGCACATCTAAACTATAAGTCTCCTGAATGCCCACATTGCGGTTCTAGCGATGTTCAGAAAGAACAAGGACCGATTGGCGAGGATGACAAGGATTTCGGGGCATGCAAAGCTTGTGGATTCCACTGGACAGAGCCTAATGTCGAGTTTGATTGGGGTGACGAAGAAGAAAAAGAAGATGAAGACGAACCCGAAACAAAAGAATGCGATAATTGTGGATTCAATTTCAAGAACTACGACCTTCACCACTACCATGGGCGATGGCTATGCCCAGGCTGTTTGGAAGGTGAAAAAGACGATGACGTAGATGCTGCGGACGCCGAGGATGAGGACGAAGATGATTACGAACCCAAGGAAGAACAACACACCTACTATTGCCCTCAATGCCACGACTATTGGAGTTCTCCACATGAATACGGTGATAATGTGGAACATATCTGCCCAGAATGCGAAAAGAAAGGACCACCATCTGACGATGACGCCGATGCAGCAGAACCAGATGACGAGGAATCCGACACCGGAACAGATGATAATGTCATCTATGGCAAGAAACAAAAGGAATGCCCAGAATGTCACAGTGCGGATATTTCAGGGAAGGATTCAGAAGAAGGGTTTAATCTTGATGATATGACTTGCAAAGAATGCGGTCATCAATGGACACAACCCAAAGTCGATCCTGATGGGGAAGAATACGACAGTGATGAAGAAACAGACCTACCAAGCGACGACGAGATAAACGCTACCTTTGATAATGAAGACGATGAAGACCTTGACGACGAGGACGATGAATATCAGGGTGGGGACGATGATGACACAGACTCTAAGATGATGCATTGCGATAAGTGCAACACACCAACCTCCGTAGATGAATTAGACCATCCTACCAATGGTGATGAAGAGGACTATGACCAATGGTGGTGTCCATCTTGCATCAGTGAAAAAGTCAAGCAAGACCTTGCCAGTGGACCAAAGGGTGAACCAGGTGAAGTCGGCGTAGAAGAACCGGAATGGAAGGCTTGTTCCAAGTGTGGAGACGAGTACGACCCTCAATACGACCCACACAACACAGGCAAATGCCCGAGTTGCCAAGATTTCTCTGCACATGATGATTTCACAGAGCCAGAAGACAAACCCAACCCGGAACCAAGTGAGCCCACCCCTGAAGAGGCGATATGCAAGAAATGTGGCAAGAAATTTGACCCACATTGGCACAAAGGTTGGCTGCACAGCATGTGCCAAGATTGTCAAAACCCTATGCATGAAGAAGAGCCAGAAGATTCGGCTAAGAAAGCACAGGATGCACTTGACAAGGTTACTGGCAGTTCATCTCCAAAACCTGATGAAACCGAGGAAATAAAAGAGCCAGAAGCCGAAGCCAAGCCTGAAGAAGAACAGGAAGCCGGTGAGGGATTTGACCCAGAAATCGTCAAGGGTGTATTGAAGATTATCGCCATGAACGGCGGAGCCAAGAAGAAGAAGTTGAAGCAAAAGGGACTGAAACTTGAGGATTTGGAAGAATTCATCAAGGATATGGCGTTTTACTATGCACGCAAGGATTTTGTGAGCGACCCAGTGAAAGCCAGCAACTATTTCTTCCATATCATCGACCAGATTCTCAAACAAGAAAATCCCAAATGGTCCGCTGCACCTGACGACTGGGACTTGGTTGGATTGTATGCCAAGAAAGCCAAAATGACTCGGGAAGAAGCCTGCAAGAAACTGGAAATCCAAGCCCCGCCCACAAAGCACCATAAGCCCTATTTTTCACAGGATAATTGGGATATGGAAGAACCGGAAGAACCGGAAGAACCGAAAACAGAATCTTATGACCCTGAAATGACGATTGCTGAGCGAATTGAGTTCTTCAAAGACAAACTCAAGCAAGGCGATTACCGGTTCGCTGAATATCTCAAGGCACGCCGCATGCCTCTCAATGAGCGTTTGATTTCGCTCAAAGAGAGGATGAAAGCCCATTAAGCCGCGCCAGCCGCCGCTGGAGGCGGTTCTGGCGTCTGCTTGGGTGGTTCTGTCACCTTGGCTGTCGCTGGCTTGTTATGCAACTGTGGCGTCTTGGGACCGCCCACAATAACCTGCTGTGCTGCTTTCCAAGAGCCTGTTGCTTTGCATCGCACCACGGCATCCACCAATGCTTCCAGAATCGGAAAATATGGTGAGTCGCTAATAACAAAGCCGTTTGGGTCTCCAGGCGGGTAACGCTTACTTTGGAAAAGCGTGACAATTTCCGCATATGCCTTGGGGTCATGCTCAAAGCGTTGAATCATCTGGGGATAGATGCTCATGCCCTTGGAGCCGCCCGGCTTGGGAAGTTTGGAGGCGTCTATAGCGTCAGGATACAATGCCTGTAGGACATAATCCGCAAATTTGTCCATCGCATCCTTTCCGACAGATTCAGTGTCCAATGCTTTGTCTTCCTCGCCTGCGGCGGGAGTAAATGCCGCCTTGACTTTGCTCAGGAAGAAATTGATGATGTATTCCAACATGATGTAGACTTCAAATGGGTCAGAAATGAAGTAATCATCATCGCCAGTTTCCTTCTGGATTCCCTGTTCCAAACCGGTGACGAAATTCTCGTCGCCAGCCAAAACAATGGATTCCATGGTTTCGACTTGCTTCTTGAGCGTATCGGATTCTGGGTCTTTGAGATATATGGCAAGCATTGGCATCCAGAACTTCTTGACGATACATGCCTCCAACGCATTCATCTTCTTGCCGCCAATTTGCGCTTGATGGTATAGGTCGCTTGCCAACTCGGGACTAATCTGACCCTGCACGTTGTTGGGATTGCACAAATGCCCCATCTTCTCCCAAATCTTCTTCTTCTTGGGTTCCATCTCCGCCGTGGCTTTCTGAATGGCGTCTTCCAACTTCTTCTGTTGGGCTGCCTTCTCTGCTGTTTCTTTGGCACTAGCTCCCTTCTTCATCAGTTCGGCAGGTGGTGTCATGGCACCGAAGCCCATATCTTTGAGGTCTTTAGTCAAGTGGTCCTTGAGAATGGCATCGTCAATATCGCTCAGATTCCACGCCTGCCCGGCTGCTTGTGCCTTGGCAATATAGAACTTGCGGTATTGTTGCAAGAGCGCCCATGCCTGTTGCATCTTGGCAATCGTTGTTGCCTTAGCACCAGATTGTGCGCTACCCTCGTAGGGGTCTGCATCTTGGAGTTGGGTAACCAAATCCAGCACTGTCTTCTGGAAATCAAAGATGTCCTTAATCTTCTTGGCGTAGACTTGGCTCCAACCGGAGGATGTGCCACGATATTTGAACACGCTAGCAGCGGCGGCAATACCAGTAGCCATCTCTTTGATTTTTTCTTCATCAGAGACCATTCCTGCCAAATCGTCCACATTGGCATAGCCGCCGTGTCCTGCCTTCTGCCGCTTGCGGCGTGAACCGCGACCAACCAAGAAGGGCAACTGCCAGACTGAGTAAACAAATTCGTCGGCTTTTTTCATCACCCACTTCCAAAGTTTTGTGCCAGTACCCACAATCTGTTCGGCATTATCTTCCGCACAAGCTGCCAAAAAGTCTTGGCATTCAGGAGTACCAGTTTGATACTGAAGTGACATCAGAACATCTTGCGTCCAGTCCTTGATGAGATACTTCATGAGTTTGCCTTCCGGGGACTCACGAACTGCGGAACGTGCCAAGCATTGAATAATGCCACCCACGACCGGACCCTTCTCAATCAAAACCTTCTCGCCTTCCACGAGATCCTTCACGAAGTCCAAAACGTAATTGTGCCATGCACCGCCGTCCTCGCCGTTATCATGCTGGACACCGAAATACGGGCAGATATCTTCCTTCCAGTTCTTGGGATTACCGACTTCAACGCCCTTTTGGTTCTTGTTGGGGTTGATGGTGCCAAGACCGTGCGTAGTGAGGTAAAGTTTTGGATACTTGCCAGATGCATTGAAATATGCCATCAGCCAATGCCAAACATCATACACCTTACCGTTTGCCTTGGCGTCGGAAATGATGCTTCTCATCTGCATCTTTGCTTTCTCGTTAAACTCTTCCAGCAAGTGCAAAATGTCCTTTTTGTCCTTAGAAGACAATTTCAAATCCAATTCCTTGGCGACTTTGGTGTAATAAGCATTCTTCTGCTTTTCGTTCATGTTGTCTTCAGGTGGCTGCAAGTTAATGCCAGCATTCTTCAGCATTTTCGGGACATCATAACCCTTTTGTCTGCAAAAGTGCTGCATCAAAACCGCAGACTGTTTATTCGCCAGAAGATCCATCTGTGCGAATAACACTTGTTCCGGTGTGCCGTCCTGCATCTTCTTCTGGATTTCTTCAATCTTGTTCTTGATGTCGTCTTCAAGATGAGCATTGAACATCTCGGTCGCCAAGGCGGCAAATGCCCGCTTACCCTCGGGACTATCATGTTGTGCCAATGTGGACTGATGAAGTGCCTCTTTGTAATTAGCGTGGGTGCGATAAGCAGTAGAATCCACAATCTTACCGCTGAACAAACTGGGGTAATAGCTCTCGAAATCCTTGAAACTACCACTGACCGTTCTATCTCCCTGTTTGGTAATACGGGAACGGTAGATAACCATAGCGAGATTGCCGTGCGCATCATTACCTAGGTCAGGTAGCACACGTTTGACGCATGCCTTGTCGTAATCATCGTCCAGACTTTGGGCGGCTTCACTCATCTTGGACCGCATATTGTCAATGCGTTTCTTGAGGTTAGGACCGGTGCGGCAGGGCATATACATGCTAGTACGGTCGCCAGAACCACGGTCTACCGCAAACCACATGCAGTCCTTCATGTGTTCGCCCAGCCAGCCATCTGCGTTAGCTTCCAACCAGCGACTCAAAACGCGACAACCCATGTGGGTGCCTGTTTGACCAACATAGTCCTCGCCAACCCATGGGGCTTCTTCGTGCGATGTTTTTTCCCACCATGCCTTGGGTGGGCGACCCGGCTTTTTGGAAGCCTTATGTTGTGCCAATTTAGACTGGTGCGCCTTAATCTCGTCTTCTGTGGGTTCTTTGGGTTTGGGAATCAGTTTCTTGCCACGGTCAAAAGTAAATCCACCCGTTCCTCCAGGCGATCCTCCTTCACCACCCTTGATGAAATAGTCTTCTCTTGCCTTGGCGTCAGCCGCTTTTCCTTCAGGAGTATTGGGGTCAATTTGTTGGGTGCGGAGGAATTCTCGGTTCACAGGACGGGTCATTTTGTCCCAGAAAGCACTCGCCTTGGTGTCAACAAAGAATTCGTAGCAGGTATCACCACTCCAAATCTCCACCCATCGCCATTCGCTTACACATTCGGTCGCATCATCTGGATAGGGTGCGAGTTTCTTTCCGGCATCCACTTTCGACTTGATTTGGAAGGGGAACTGGTTGTAGCGGTAGGTTAGCGCTTGCCGCCAGAACTTGGTAGGGAATTGGTGTAAATAGGCGATGTCGTTATTATCGAGAATGACGGGTGCCTTGGGAATATCGTGTAGTTGTTCGTCACCGAATTGGTGAACCGCCATTTCATCCAATTGGAAATCGCTATTAACTAGCCCGAATTGGATGAGCCTACCTTCCCAAAGATATTGCTGGTCGGAGACCCGATTGCTCTCAGAACCTTCATAATACTCATTGAACGATTTGAACATACTTTCCCACCGACATGGTTGTTGTAACTATATACCTTATCTAGGGCTGTCTTCCAAAGTCCTGCCCAAACTTTTTAGACAACCGAGCAAGGGCATCGGCGTCAATATAAGGCGTAGGCAGGGGTTCTGCGGGTTCTGGAGGGGGCGGCACGGGGTCCATCTCCTGCTCTTGGGCAATCCCGACAATGCTGTGCATGAATAAGAACGTCCTGAGTCCCGAACCGCTTTGACTGAGCATAATGCCCAACTGGTCTACAGACACCACCTCGCCCACGAAATAATTGATGAGTTGCTGAGGGTACATTTCGGGATTTTCTGCTTTGAAATCCCGGTTGAAAGGAACGGTGAAGACCGTACAGATTTTGCCGATAAAATAACGCAGATTTTCCATGTCTTAAAGCAGTAAATAAGACATGAGTTTCAAACTATGGCTGGAAGCCAACAGTCTCCGACTATATCACGGTTCCCGACGCAAATTCCCCAAGGGATTTCGTTTGACGCCCCAACCTACCGGTTATGCTCATCACCCCGACCAACAGATATTGGAGCAGGTATTTGAAAAGATGCGACCACCGGATAAACTCAGTCGCTACCAGTCGGTGTTTCTGGTGGATGATCCGACCGATTGTGAAAGTGCGGGCGGCTATGAGGACCACGTTTACCTCGTCCAACCGGAAGGGCAGGTAGAAAAGTCGGATTTAGCGTGGTATTCTGAGTGCGAGGTCTATTTGGATGAACCAATAGAGAGACAGCAGGAGTGTGCCAAGAACTATTGGGTGGGTGTTCCTTTTACTAATCCAGCTAATAGCATGTTTGAATACAGGTGCCGAGCGGCAATTATTCTCAAGGAGATTCGTATATAAGTCATGAAATCAATGCGAGAATGGATGAAGGAAAAAGGCAAGGAAGTTCTGTCTGAAGTCTCCCCGCCGGGGTTCTCTGGAACCGTCAAGGCGATGAAAAAACACCACCCTGAATTATCCAAGGGTAAAACCAAGGATGGCAAGAAGAAAAACCCCTATGCACTTGCTTGGTATATGAAAAACAAAGGCGACGAAGCACATTATAAGGATATGCCCAAGAAAGACTCCAACGCCCCCGGCGAACCGAAGAAGAAAAAGAAGTTCAAGAATGAGAAGCGGAAAAAGCCCAAGAAGGTCAAAAAATTCAGCGAGTGGACAATGGATCGTGAGCATCCAGTGGAAATGCTGATGTTTGAAGATACTGCATCTTTTGGACTGACCGGGGAACAGGTCCGCTCTATGAGCTACCGCCAACTAACCAATTTCTTCAGTAAAAAAGGACTCAGCGCCCCGATGGCTCGCGCGGTTGAAATGAAGAGGAAGTTTGGGCAGGGCATCAACGCATCAGGAGCAATAAATCCTGGTCTGTAAGCGGTCGTTCGTTTCGCCGAATATAAGTAAGCATCACCAGCGGTGATACTTTCTGGAGCATGGCATTCCAATCTTTGAAGGGCGGCGGCGGTTTAACATACATCGGTTCAATGTTTTTACTGCGCAAATCTTCACAGATTCTGCACAACGCCTGCCTGCCCGGTGCATCAGCGTCTACGCCCAACACGGGAATGAATGGTCGTAGCATTTCTGCCTGCTTATCAAATATTGCCTTACCACCGAAGGCGGCGGCATACCATGTCTCGCCGATGGACTCTGCTCCGTACACAATGGAATCGGCGTCAAATTCACCTTCATTCAGATATACCTTGGCTCCGTTGGGTGGCCAAACAGGCATATAAATGACATCTTCTTTGCCGACACCCAAAGCCTCTTCTTTATCAGGACCGAGGTATCGTCCGACCTTGGGGTTGTTGCCGTAGTAGCGACCGTTGTAATAAATCAATTTACCGGTGCGGTCGTAATACGGAATGATAATACGTTCCCGATATTTGCCGACAGTCCCCACGAAGTATTTCTCGGGAGGCAAGTTACGACTCCGCAGATAAATCTCGGCATTGACGCGGAAGCGGTCATTGGAGGCAAGTTCAGTAGTTCGCCAAACACAGTGGGGCAGCGTCAATTCTTTGGGCACGGGAGGGACAACAGGCGTTGGCACGGATGGTCTGACGGCATAGGCTTCTATTGTGCCATATTTCTCGTCAAACATTTCCTGTAATCTGCGCTCCACGTCCCCCATGTTGGCGTGGTCGGGGTCAATAATCTCCAATGCGTCGATGAACTCGCAGCCATCAACATGCATGATGAGACCGATTAAATCTCCTCTGCGGTCGGTCTTAAAACAGTGATATAAGCCAAACGGTCGCTCTTCGCCTTTCTTGTTGAACCCACTGACATTGCACCAGCAGTGATGCTTATTGTCATCTTCAAACGGAGAATTGATGCGAATCTCATCGCCCTTGAGCATTACATGCCCAAAGCGAGATTCAGCCCATTCCAGAAATTTTTCGCCATCTATTGCCATATTAGTTGGAATTCACTAAGCCGTTGCCTTTGGAATAAATCCATTTATGTATTCAATTTCCTTGTCGCTCAATTTGAAAATATTTCTGTTAATATACATCTGCAATTCCGCATCATCTCCATCTTCGATGGCGGAAATTAACTTTTTTATCTCCTTGCCATCATCTGAAGAAATTTCCGGCAACGGAAGTGCCATCAGGTTCTCTTTTGCAACTTTGTTGATACCTCCGAAAAGTTTGAGATACAAGTAGGAATATAGATTGGCGTTTAACAACGCCATTATAACCTCAATGTCTAAATCAGCAACTTGTGGAATTATTATGTTCGCACTATTAGTCGTTAGAGATTGCGTCCTGTCCAATGCCACATTCAGGAACTTGTTTATAGGTTTGTAAACCAGTTTTTCTGGCGCTCTGTATATCGCGTCAGGAGCCACCTGTTGCAACTTAGATCTGTCGAAGATTAAAAACCTTTTCGGCTGGAGGAGTCGGTATTTTTCGACCTCTTTGCCCGTATAAATAGGCTCTGCGCCTTCTTCTTGTTCTGACAGCAACTTCGATTCATTGTCGCCGGTCACCACTCCCAATCCAAAGACACTATTGGAAAGGCTGTATTTTTTCGTGGCATTTACTTTACGGAGTATTGCCACGTCTTGTTCAGACAAATCTGTAAAGACATAATTCCTGATGTTCTCGTAGATGCTCTTGGCAACATACGATGCCGTCTCACCCTTTGCGTGTTGCTTCACGAAGATGATGTCTTCTTGTCTTGGCTCGTTCATGTCCAACTCCACCATGTAGACATCAGACATGATGCTATCAAACTTTCTTGAGTATCGTTTGATTTTTTTTAGGTTGGTCTGTTGTAGCATGAATCGTCGGATGTCTGCATGTTTCTTAACATTCAGAATGGATTCTGGTAGGAGGAACCTTAACACACCATCTTTCTTCAATAATTTGGAGCCAAACTCAATGAAATACGAAAAGCTCTCGCCTGATTTCACGAATTCAGATTCAATTTTAGTCAAATCTAGGTTTGCACCATACGGAGGGTTGCCGATGTGATAATTAAACCGCTCTCTATTGGTGGAAACCCAATGAAAGAAATCGTCACAAATAATTCGTGGATACTCGGCATTGGGGAATTTGATGAAGTAATTGAACTTCGCAATCATTACGGCGATGGGATCAACATCGATGCCCACGATTTGATGAGGCAAAGCATTGGACGCAAACAATACTGCTCCCGACCCACAAGCCGAATCCAGAATTGTCTGCCCATTTGAGAAGTCTAATCCGGCAACCAAATCTCTTGCGATGTCCAAGAATGTATAAAATGTTCCCCTTTCGAGATTTTGCGCTTTGGAATTAAGAAACTGGTAGGTAGACCCCAACAAATCAAACTCGTTGTTCGGCACGCCTTTAATGTCCATGACTTCATAGTTGTATTCCGAAAGAAATAGTTTCACCGCTGCTGATTTTTCCCTCAGAAGCGAGTACCCTATCGAGAACAGAATTTGTTCTTTGGGTTCGGAAAAGTCACGCAGCGAAAGCAGAAAGTCAACAACCTGTTTCCCGCCTTGTATGTTTTTCCGTGGAACAACATGTTGATTCACGAGACGCTTTTGCTTTTTGCGATTTGTTGTAGTGCGATTTTGTATTGTGGGTTCTCTCATCCGCCTCCTATTGGCTGGGTAATTTGATGCTTTAGGTTTTGGTTATGGAAACGGCAATTTGATAAATTTCGTCATAAGACATGGTGTCAACCAAACAATGATCTAAGTGCCAGTCGATATTGTCTTTAGAAATGGGGAATTGTCCATTTTGCCCTTTTTCTTTACTACCGTGATTTGGACACCAGCGATGAATATCGCTTACGACTTCGTTTTTACAGCGAAAGACTTGAACACGATCCTTGTAAAATACACAATAATAAAGTATGTCGAAGTTCGATAGTTTTATGTTCTGGACATTGGCTATTATCTGTTCCTTTATGAAATCATTGAAAGTGACCATTCTATTTAATGGGTTGTTTGGGGCATCGGATCCCATTTTTCTGGATTCGGCTTTGATTTCATCTAAAAATGAGATTGGTTTAGTTGCATCTTCCCTCCAAGCCCTAACGCCCTTAATCTCGCACTTCTCGGCATTGGCATTCTTGGCGTCATAGAGCCTTGTCTTTGATTCTTTCAATCTGTATTTGTTACGAATCACAGACTCCACAAACTTTTCTCCGAATTTCCGACTACTCGACAGCATAAAACCATTTCTTACTTCTATTGCTCCACTTGACATAACCTCATACTTATCTTGTCGGTTATCGTCAATGCGAATTTCTCTCTGTCCTACCTCTTTTATTTCCATGCTTGCCGGTGTAGTTTGTTGCGGCACCATTACCGCACCGCCCCAGAATAGCATACATTGGACATTGAATGCAAATAGAATGGTAATAGTCATTAAAGCATATCCTCCTTCGTCCGCAGCCATGCCAGAAATTCATCCAGCGAGTATTTCCCGTTCTTACGCAAATTGTCTTTCCATTGCATCGGCTGTAAATTCTCCAAACAATTTATCAACTTGAGGTCAGTAATTCCGTGATCCAAAAACGCCTTTACAGGAAAGATATGGTCTATCGACCATTTTCCGTCCTTGACTGATAACCAGTTGGGATGGCTCGTCAAGCGTTTCTTTAATTGCTCAGTTGTGTAACCGAGTATGTCCGCACTGCGGGCGAGCTTCCGCTTGCCAGTGGCTTGGAGGGTATGATGTAACATGTGCTTGGATTTGATATGTAAGTTACGTCGCAACTCAACCGCCGCCCTGTCTGGGTTCCACGAGTGGTGTTTATCACCACGTTCACTATCTAAAAAGCACTGCATGCAGCGTTGGCTTTTCCGAAACTTATTCCATCTGGTCATTGCTTCTCGTCCGCACTTGCAAATATACCGCATTTTTTCGTTATTGCGTTTGTATTCATCTACTAAGATACATCCGTGCTGTTGAAAAAATTGTTTTGCATATTCAGGACTAATGGCTCGTTTATCCATTTGCCGTTTTCTGCGGCAGAATTTGCAGCGCGCACCTTGACTAAAATTGCCCCAACATATTTCTGCTTGCATTCCACAAGAACAGATGTATTTCATCTTGGTGTGGGCGTCTATATATTCATTTTCCAAGAGCGTGCAATTCTGGCTCTTGAAATATTCTGCTACTTCATGGTAATATATTCTCTTTCCCATACTCATTTATATAGTAGTGTCGCTTTCATTTTTTTCAAATTTTATCAAATGAATAAATTTGTTTCCGCCAAGGTTGCCGCAGAAATGTTCGGAGTTTCCATAGTTACCATCCGAAACTGGGAAGTAAGTGGCAAACTCGACGCCATAAAAACGCTTGGAGGACATCGTCGATATAATTTGGAAGAACTCAAAAAAATACTTGCCAATGTAAATCAACCACCACAGGAGAACAATGAAAATAAATCACATCAGCGTTAGCAGGAAGCAATGCTACGAGCTTTGCCCCATGCAATATCGCTTTCGATATCATAACGAAATCAAATCACCAGAGCCAGAACCAGAATACTTCCTATATGGCAAGATTATGCACAAATGTGCTCAGGAATATGTTGAGCATCGCGGCAAGATGATGCTTGACGAGATTGCCCACGACATTTTGAAAGGAAGAATACCGTTAGATACGGACAGAGAAGGGAATAAGAAGGTGGCTCAACCACTTTCGTTGGAATATAGAAAACGAATGCCCGATGAGTTAAAATCCCTTCAAGACCTTTTTGACAAGGTAGGCACCGATGGTCAAACAGAATACAACTTCTCGTTTGATCTTAATCCTCCCAACCAATGCCTTATAGTGGGTTTTATCGATTGGTTCTTCAAAGTGGGCGACCAATACTTTATCGTAGATTATAAGACTACGAAAATTGGAAAATGGCGAGAAAACGAATGGGGAATTGTCAACAATCTCCAGTTACGTGCTTACGCTCGCGTGGTGCAGAAAAACTTCGGAGTCAAGGCAGAGAACATCACTGCTGCGCTGTATTATTTACAGGGGGGAGACTTGGTCAGCGCTCAGTTTGACCACAAATCACTGGTAGAAGCCGAAAGGGATTTGTTGGCTACCTACCGGGAAATCAAAGACGCAGATCCCGATAAGGTAAGAGCACACCCTGGCGAACATTGCAGGCGATGTGATTACCGTAGTATTTGTCAATTCAAGTGATACCAAAAATCCTGCATCAAGTATGGGTAGGGGATAACCCCATTCCACCAGTGTTGCTGAATTTTCGTCGGCACTGGATAGACCTTCATCCAAATTGGCAGCATGTACTTTGGAAGAATGCCGATATTCCTGATCTGAAAATACCGGCAGACCTTCTGGAACGGGTAAAGTCTCTTCCTATTACGTGCCTTCCCAATATCGTCCGGCTTTTTGCCGTATTTCAATACGGAGGTGTCTATAGTGATTTGGACGTAGACCCCATCCGTAATATTGACTTCTTGCTGGAAACACCGGGTCCATTCGCGGCAGTGGAATGGATTGGAGAGGCATATGGCAAGCCCTACACGTCTTACAGCAATGCTATTTATGGATCGCCACGGCGGCACCCGTTTATTCAGTTCCAAATTGACCATATACCCATGGCACTTGATTATCCAACTCCATGGGGACCGCCTTTGTTGACTATAGGGGTCGAAGCGATGGTCAATTCCAATATTCCAATCAATTTACTCGGTAAGGAATGTTTCTGCCCGTATGTTTGGGGTGAAGGTCCATTTCCGACCTCTAATTTTCCCAATTCCTACGGAGTTCACCATTGGGCGCTGTCGTGGGGCAAAGATGCTCGTGTAGAGAAGATTGCAGAATGCAATTCTATTCCACCCCAAAAATCCGATTCCGCTGCTGTTTAAGACGCTGCCGCCGTTCTTTATCTTCTAGTCGTTTCTTTTGTGAACCTTCGGTGGGCTTGGTCGGTACTCTCTCTTGGGTTTTCATGAGTGCTGCCTCAACTAATTGTCGCAGTTTTGCCACGCAATTGTAGATATTCTGTAATTGGTCTCGCTCCGATTGAGAGGTGATGACCAAATATCCCTCCTTGCTGATGCGTTTGCCCCATAATTCTACAAAGCGGTTACGTAGTTCCCATCGTCCCAGCCACGCCCGTGATCCCATCACTTTCCATTTTAGGACACATTTGCTGTTGACTGGTTCAATTTCTATTTCTCCCTTTGGAATAGTTAGCACGCCGACAACGATGTCGGAACTTAACGCTTCATCTAATTGCAAAAATTCACGAAACTTCACATCATATCTATCCACCTAAAGATATTTTCAACATTTTTATGATTTTGTCCCATAAAACATTTTTATGATGCTTATATATCTTGGAGGACAAATAATGTTTGACCAAGAAGCATATATCAAACAATATTACAAAAACCACAAGCCAACACTTGATGCCAAAGTTGTGGATTGGCAAAAGAAACATCCGGAACGCATTAAAGAATATAGCCGCAGATATCGCGAAATACACAAAGAGGAAATTGCCGCAAAACGAATACTGCGACAGGCACAGTCCAATGCCACATCAAAACGCAAAATGCGTGATTACCGACAGTCTTCAATCCGTACCTTTTTAGCCAAAAAATTATCTCAAATCAACAAAAAGAAACTTGGCAAAAAAGCACATGACAAATATAAATCGTCATTAACAATAGAACATTTGCTTTCTTTGTGGGAGAAACAAGATGGAAGATGTGCATTGACTGGCAAAAGATTGATATATAAATTTGGAAGCCTCTATACGGTTTCTATTGACCGCATCGACTCCAATGTCGGCTATTTTCAAGGTAATGTACAATTAGTATGTCAAGGCATCAATTTTGCCAAAAACAAATTCAGCAATGAAGCATTCCTACACTTCTGGCGATACGATAGTGAAGAGTTAATGGAAATGGACTATTGTATTTAATATGATGGCTAAAAGGAAGAAAGATAAACTAAGTCTGCACGTTTACCACAATATTTTTCTCAGCCGGGAACAACGCTATGCTCTCGTCAAAGGAGAAGGAGTATCAATTGTAGGAGTCAGCGTGCCAGTCTGGTTCTACCACGGTAATACATCTGAGCCTGCTGTTGAATTATTTTGCAGGTATCTACTGACCAACAACTCTGGACCAGAAACCATTGTTCCCAGTGAGGAAGGTTATTGTATCAATATGCCCCAAATCCCCACAGATTACAAACCGTCTGATAAACCAACCGATGAAGAGTGGCGGAAAATGACCCCGTTCAAACAAGAACAATGGTATAGAAAACATCCTGTTCCAGACAGTTCAAATAACCTACGAGATATTGGGGATGGTGGCTCTGAGTATCTCCGATTTGAACAACAGCAAAAAGTCAAACTGAACGGCAAGGATATTGTCTTGTCGCATAGTGTAGAAGTGCAGGACATCAATGAATTATTGGATACATTGAATTAAATATCAAGTTGATGATTGTGGTAATTTATTGAACCAATGCGCATAAATACCCTGTGATACCATCCTTCAAGAAATGGCTAGAAGCGAACGTAGGCGTCGGCACGGGACTTGAACCGCCCAAACATAGTCCGTTGGAAGGTGGTCCAGGAGCATTTGAGGATTATCCATTGCCGGGTTCAAAAGAGAAACCGCCAACTCCGGAAAGCAACTTCAAAATGAAAAAGAAGTGTAAGCGTAAGTAATTACTCGTCGCCCCAGTCTTCGTCGTCGTCTTCTTCATCGTCATCGTCTTCGTCCCCCCACCAATCGTCCCCCTCATCGTCGTCATCCTCGTCGTCATCCTCCTCATCTTCATCCCAATCGTCGTCATCATCCCAGTCGTCATCGTCCTCGTCCCAATCATCATCCTCATCTTCGTCCTCATCTTCATCCTCGTCATCCCAGTCTTCGTCTTCATCTTCGTCTTCGTCTTCGTCCTCCCACTGAGAACAGGTCAGATCGGGATCGCTTGTTTGCCAGCAAGCGTCGGAAACTTCGGCGATTTCTTCAAAATTAAATAGCGTACTCATATTCGTACTTACCTCCACTAAATAGATACGGGGTTTACATATGATGAGAATAGTTAGACTTCTGTTTATTATTTTAGCGTTGCCAATTTTTTCCGGATGTGCTTCCACCGCTATTTTGGTAGGTGCGGGCAGTCTCAGCACAGCAGGTAGCGCTATTTGGTGGTTCTATACCGCGTGGAAAGAGGGCGAAGGAGTGACTTATTATCCCTACAGTACCGCTGTTGTCCATCGGGCGGCAATTCTCGCCCTCAAAGACATGGAAATGAAGATTTCCTCCGATACTGGCGATACATTTAATGCTCAGCTTCCCGGCACAACCCATTTTCGGCTGTTAAATACCGTCCGAGCCACCAAATCTTCACAGATTATAGCCGGTAATAGAAATCGTTTCAAGATTACTGTGGAAGCAATCGAAAAGAACGCCACCCGGCTCAAGCTCCGCATTGATTTCATGGGAGACCGCCCCTATGGCGATATGTTCTTCCAAAAAGTCCACGAATATCTAAACGTCATCACTTTGGACATGAAAGGCAAGCCAAAGTTAAACGAATAGAGTGCGAACAATCTTGTTACCCTGAACTTCCCACAATGTATCTGTATCTGGTCCAATATCGGACTTCAGATGGATGAAACTCAAACATGCTTGGGCATGCGCTATCACGTCATCCATGTCGGGGACAATTTGATGGACAACATGACCATGTTCATCAAATTCGTAATATTTGTCCGCCGCGACAGTCATTTCCAAATCGTGCATGTTAATTCCGTTGATATGCATGGCGGTCATGCCCATGCGTGGCAACACGTCACTGACTTTAAGTGACTTCTCTTCGGGAATTGTGGCAACCTTAACCTTACCCATTTCCACATAAATGCCCTGATCGCCACCCAACCCCTTCACGATGTCAAAATTCGTCTGGGTCGCATTGACATGAGCGTAGGCACGAAGCACATTCTTGTCTTGGAATGCCTTGAGGATGACGGCTTGGTAGGGCGAGCCATTCATCTTGTCCACCGCCAGAATTCCACGAGCCACACCATCCGTGAAGAATGGAGTGTTGGGGGCTTGGACCACAGAACGAATAAGATATTCGTAAGCAAGGTCTTTGGCTGCTTTTGCGGCGTCCAATGGAGATTGTCCTGCCGCTTTATTTTGCTCATACATGCCGCAGAACATCAGATACCACGTTCCTGCCCAAACCCGACCAAAACTATGGCATTCGGCAATCAATTGGTCATCGTCCCCATCCGAAGGAAGGGTTGTTGGGTCCACGTAGGAGAAGTTATTGACGGCATCGCGGAGATAAATATTCGCCGGATTGTCTTTTCCGCCCTTGTAGTGGTAAATGCACAATCCCAATTCCTCGGCGAGCCGGGAAATGATGTTGGATTGCCGCAGGTCGCCGCCAGTCTGCTGGAGGGCATAATTGATCATTTCGTCAAACTGCATCATGAACATGATGGCATTGATGTCGCCAAATGCTTCGTGGAAAGACCAGATTTCAATATTCTGGACATTCCAGAAGTCAGGACGGAGACAATCCAGAATTCCATGACCGTGTTCATGCGAAACCACGTCGGTGGAGGATGCCGCATATATCATTTTCTTGGTCACTGGGTCTGGTGCATAGAAAAACTTCAAGTGCAATCGGTCGTAGAAGGCATTGAGGTCTTTGCCTGCTAACGGAATCACTTGCAGGTTGTTGGTGCCTGGCCATTTATTGAGCGGCTGGCGTATCTTGCCGATGATTGAGTTGGCATACTCAGTAGATTTACTGAGCGTTATATAGCAGCCATTAGAGAGCGTAGGCGGCTTAGTAGCCAACACGGTGTAGGGCAGATCCGTTCTCGGAGCTGGCCATGCCACCTTGATTACTTCGTTAGTGATAGGGTCGTTCAACATGAAGTCGACCATTTCGCCTGGATGTGCATTGTTTTGAGTTCCCATACCGTATAACCCCCTAAAAAAGTCGATGATTGATTCAAACATGGAATTTACTCTTTTTCCGTCCTCCTCTATATACACATCATGGACCCACTTGAATTTGAAAAAAGAACAAGAGAAAAGCGCTGCATTGAAGCCGAGAAGAAAAACCTTGTTGGACCGGAGGGCAAAATTGGCACAATTCTCAAATATATGGGTCACGAAATCGTCGAACATACTGTCGGAGATGCCTCTATGTTTGACGGCGACAGCAATTCCGTGCTGGGAATCATGTACAGCAGCACGCCGGGCGTAAATGCATGGTTGCTGGACGAGCCACCCGAAGAGGCGAAGAATGCCGTGGATATGACCAGTAGTATGCCCACGATGATGGCTCGGGATGCTTTAGGTAATGAAATTCCCGAACCCGAGGGTGAAGAATGGACTACCCGGAAATATATTGAGGATTTTCGCACCAAGACCATCGGTATGTGCTGGGATGGAATGGATGTCGGCGTTCATATGGAAATCAAATACCTTGAGGAGTCTCAAACATTGAGCGTCCGTTGGCAAGGTTATCTCGTTTACAAAGAAGTAGCGGGAGACTTGCGTTTGTATCTTCCTGCCGACGAATGGGAATCCAAAGTAAATCATTTCTACGAACAAGCCAAGCCACGCGGGTTGGCGGTTCGGAAACGTGCAGAGGAAGCGCGAAAGGAAGAGGAGGAGAAAATCCGGAAGGGATTTTTACGAAAGACTTTGGAGCGATGGGGCGTGATTAAGTGAAACGCAAGGTTGCCCTTGCGTTTTACTTAATGACTTTGCCTGAACAGGTTACTTTGCCTCTGATGAACTTCGGAATGATGTTGTGGTGCGGCTCAGGCTTGAATATTTCTGTGGAGTACCAAGGACTCCCTGACAGCTCACATTCACCCCACTCAATTACCCGAATACTGCGACAATTCCAATTGCCGACATCAGACCCACGATTACCAAGGACAACGCTAGGTTGATCAACATGATTGCCTTCGTGTCCGGCTGTGCCTGCAAAGGGGGTTCCATCTCCATGCGCGACATGCGACGTGGTTGCTGGTTATCCTTCAATACGCCCACCAACTCTTTCACTTGAGCAGCAAGGTCGTCTTGGGGAACAGTGGCGACTGGCGGATTTGCCAAACCGATGTGCTGCACAATCTGCAACTTGTCTGGTTCGCGGTCTTCGACAACCTGGTCCACGATCTGGTCGCCTTCAATGGTCTGCGTGGTGCGATGAACCACAACTGGCTTCCGCTTCTCAATGACCTTCTTCTTGAGGTTCAATTGACGCTCGGGTTCCAGATAGAGTTCTTCTACCCTCTGCTCGGTGCCATCATCTGTTGGATGCCAGTCAGTTACATGCCGTTCAGCATGCCGACCGTCTTCCCACCGAATCGTTCTAATTTGCTTGTCTGCCATAGGAGTGCTCCTTGGGTATAAAAAGGGAATGCATACTATCTATGTTCGTCAAGGTCAAAAATAAGCACTTACCCTTCTACTATATAAGAGAGCACTCACAAAGGAAATAGAACTCTATGGCATTTTTCCAAAATCCGTTTTTTGAAGACTACACCGGCAGTTGGGTCTTGGGTGACCGTCAACAGAGCCTTTCTTACCCCGTCAAGGGAAATCAGGGCAGAAGTGCCGATATGGTCTATGCGTTTAATAAGGGAACCGTAAATTACACACCCCCTGCGTACTCCCCGGTTACTTGGGCGGCTGGCACGGCTTTCTACCAGAATCAGTGGGTTGGTCCCATTTCTGGTTATTATTACTTTTGCTCGGCGGCAGGCACAAGCGGCACAACCGCGCCTGCTTGGGCGAGTGCGACCACCCTGAATTCCACTGTCACGGATAATACCGTGACATGGACCAACATGGGTACAGTTGCTCCGCTTTCTGTTTCGACAACAAATGCGACTCCTTCTGCACTGGTCTTGGGTAACAAGCCGTATCCATCCTATGGGAACGAATTGGCTTACAACCTGAGCGGAAATGACTCTAACGGAACCACCAATGGCAGGAAGTTGTTGACCATCAATTTTGCCTACAAGAACTTCAACCAATATGTTTCTTACGCCATTGACCTGACATCTACTGCGGCAAGTGCCGCTACGGTCTTTGCGGATGATATGGTGAATGCCCTGAATGCCGACGCGGTATTCTCTACCTACTTTACCGCTGCCAACAAAGAAGGACGGCTGGTAATTTCAAGCCTGAAGCCGGGGCAGACCCACTTCTATATCCAGAATTCAGGAGCAGAAGAAATACTCGGGTTCAATCAACGGGCTAGCTACGGCGATATTCCCACCTATTTCGCCCGTGACACCGCGCTCAATGTGCTGAACTACAACAACAGTTCCGGCAGTTTGGTGCAGTTGTCATTCAAGATTCCTGCTGCCAGTATTTCTGCCGGTGCCACAAGCACCATCACCTGCCCGAACAATCTGACGGCTGGAACCAATGTGGTGATTGCCCAAACGGTGTCTGGGACAACGACCCTCTTTGGACCGACGCCAGTCACTGGTACTCCCAGCAGCACAAGTTTCCAAGTGGGCGTGAATATTCCTGGAACATATGCTTATGCATTTTGGGCAAGGGCAATTGATGCGAATTTCATCGCCCAATCTACTCTGGGTGTTACGCTGGCTAACGGGCAGGACGATTGGAAACTATTGAAGGGGCGATCTGGATTATTCCAGTTCCAATCCTCTACATTTGATGGCAATAGTCCACCACGTCCATTGGTAACGCTCACCTATCCAGCAGGAGCAATCGCTGGTGACTTGGCTATGAAGACGGTCAACAACTATGCCAATAGCGGCACGGGCTCGACACCAACGTGGCAAGCCCAAGTGCCGTATACATTGACCGCTGCGGATATCAACACTATCGCCAATGCCAATATCGGAACTTAACCGATGACGGACATGAGTTCGGTGATTTCCTGGCGTTCCAGCGTGCTTTGCTGCATCTGCTGAGAATTGATGCCAAGCCGCTCGCGCACGGGACGCCGCACCGAGTTGTATTTGGCAATCTTCTCTCGCAAGAAGCTCCGAACCGGAGCATTGCTGAGGGTGTAAGTCTGCTTGCCGTCGCGCAGAACATACATGGTAATCATCCGCTCGTTCGTTCGGTCTTTGATGACCAAACCGACTTTGATAACGGGGTGCGTGTGGTGCCCTTTGTAAAAGAACTTGGCAACCGTCATGTTCTTGACCAAATCGTATGCTTTCATGGTTTATCTCCTGTTAGAAAGCTGTGATGGTCTGGATTATAGGGCAATCCTCTATTCCTTGTCAATACCCGTTCTATGTTTTCTGCGACACCATTTATACACGTTTTTCAGCCATACAATCGTGAAGAATCCAACCATCGCCTGCACGAATGCCTGCGCCACCCAAACGATTACGGACCCAACGGTAATGGTGATTACAACCGCGAAATTACGCTTTTTCTCCATATCCTATTTATTCCGGCATAGATAATAACGAAAGGTCAATTCAGAAAGAGGTCATTTATGTCGGAGGACAAACTCAAGAAAAAGAAGGAAGGAAAGGATTTATCCAAGAAGACGATCAAGATTGGTGGAAAAGATGTTCGCCTCGACCAGATGGACGCCGAACAGGCGTTGAAACTCGTAGATCAGTTAGGCATCAAGATTCCCCAGATGCCCTTCATGGACAAGAATTTCTACCTGAAATTCAAAACGGTGCGGGAAATATCCGAGACGCAGGAATGGAAGGACATATATTCCCAGTTCTATGAATTTGATGAATATGAACTGGAAATAGACATCACAGAAACAGATGTAGATGTAGAAGAATATGACAATGAACGGCGGTTTGATGAATTAGTCAAATGCGCCGACTCCTTTTCCTATTTCTGCCACAAATACATCAAGATTCTCCACCCCATCCTCGGTCTAATTCCGCTGGTAATGTACAAATACCAACGTCGAGCCATTCAATGTTACGAGAATTACCGATTCAATATCCTGAGTAAATTCCGTCAGGGGGGTTTGACGACAACTGGGGTAATCTGGGCGCTTTGGCGATGCATGTTCCGCAAGGATCAGCAAATCATGGTTCTCAGCAAAACCGACCGTGAAGCCATGAGCGCCGGTGATATTGTCCGTATCGCCATTGAAAAACTGCCCTCGTGGATGAAAGATGGCATCGGCAGATTGAAGGAAGATTCCAAACACGAGAAATCCTTTGCAGAAACAGACTCCGTGGTGCGGTTCTATACCCCGGAAGCCGCTCGTGGTAAGTCCGCGACTATTCTTATCGTGGACGAAGCGGCGTTCATCAAAGGCATGGATGAACACTGGAAGTCCATGTATCCCGTCATCAATACCGGTGGTGCCGCCATCATCATTTCTACGGTCAACGGCATCGGTAACTGGTATCAGGAAACTTACTACGCCGCCGAGTCAGGCGACAACGAATTCAACATCATCGAGATGGATTACTGGGAACACCCTGACTACGTAACCCCATCGTGGGTACGTATGACTTGGGCAAACCTCGGGGACAAGGGTTGGGCGCAAGAAATTCTGCGTTCCTTCCTCGGGTCTGGCGAGACCTACATCCCGGCTACCATCATCGCTCAGATTGGCGAGTTCGCCAAGCGAAGCAAACCGCTTCGGGTATTGTTCAAAGAATGGTCCAATCCCAGCGAGAAGAAAATGGGGTGGGATCAAGGTGGACTGTGGATTTGGAAACAACCCATCGATGGTCATGAGTATATCGCCTCGTGCGACTGCGCGGAAGGCGTGGGGAATGACGGTGACAACTCATGTATTGAAATCCTTGACATTGGCACGCTGGAGCAGGTAGCGGAATTCTACTCCAATTCAGTTCCGCCACACGTCTTCTCACAAATCGCCTATCAAATTGGGACATATTACAACACTGCCCTCTTGGTAGTGGAAACCAACGGTGTGGGAGCAGCAGTTGGCAAGGCGCTTCATCAATCTTTGTCCTATGACAATCTCTACTTTGACGGTACTAAGAAAACAACATCGTCATCGCCTGGTATCAAGGCAACGCCTCAAAACCGTCCCGTTTATCTGGAATCGTTCCAGCACCGAGTTGTCAATGGCACTCTCAGAATCTTCAGTCGGCGTGTCGTCAAAGAATTAGAGACTTTCATGTACAACCCGGCGACTCACCGTGCTGAGGCACAAAAAAGGAAGCATGACGACGCTATCTTAGCGTTGAGTCTTGCTCTATACGTGCGGGATACCTACATGACGGATATTCCGGTTGGGGCAGAGGTGCCAGAAGAGCTGACGCAGATTTTCAACACGGATATGTTTAAGAAAATCCAAGAGGAAATCATTGGCGAAGAACGCTCTCTATGGATGAAAGAAGAGATGCCCTCCATCATCATGTTGCCGTATGTCAACGATGATGAGACTCGGGAAGACATGATACGACTGCGAAGACCGCACGACCTCCTCTTGCGTGAGTTCGGATGGTGATAATTTGTGCCAAAATTTTTTTAGAATTTGGATGGCAACTTACTATATAAGAGTATGGATACAAACTTATGGTGTGATTTAGAGCGAGCAACGATGCATCTCAAATCAATCGCAGTCAACAACACAGTTCCTGGATACACAGAAATGCGACGGCGATATGGCTTTCCATATCGTCGTGGTATTAAATCATTAGGAGGATACAAAACTGTTGTGTCCCATGCTGGCTTGAAAATAGCACATTGTTTTCGTGCCTCTGATGGACACATTTTAAGTAGCTACTACGAGTATTTGTTTGACGAATACCTCTGTTTGAACGGCGTCCAGCATGACATTGATCATAAAATTTGCACCGACAGCCAATGCCGCTACGATTTCAAAATTGGCGATGTTTATGTTGAGATATGGGGAATATCGACATGTTTTGTTGATGTGTATAACAACTATTTGGAACGTAGGCGAACCAAAGAAGCGTTATACGCTAAACACGGACTCAAACTACTTTCCATCGAAGGCAAGGACTTCAAGCGGTCGTCTGTTGAACTTCAAACATTCTTTAAGAACATCCTGTGGAAGTTTGGTATCAAATCATCCGATAAGCAAAAAAAGTATCCAATTTTCAACAGAAGAAAATTGGGCTATTGGTGTGTTGAGACCGTAATTCAAGAACTGCAACATTACATCATCAAATATGGCAAATTTCCGACTTTTAATAATCTTTTGGCAAACAAACAAAGTGATTTGGCTGGTGCTATCAATAATTTTGGGGGCTTCAGAAAATTTGCCGCATTACTTGGCTTTGCTCCACAGACAAGGGCATATTCTGAAGAACGTGTAATTAACACGCTCGAACCCATCACGGAACAACTTGGACACTTCCCATGCGATAGGGAACTTCAAAAAATGAAGAAAAGTGATTTGGCAAGCAGTATCAAACTACACGGGGGCTATGGATACTTCAAGGAAAAAGTAATTGGCAAGCGAGATAAAAAACCATTTGGTTACTGGAACAAAGAAGATAATGTGATTGCAGAACTGAGAGCATTGACAGATAAACTCGGAAGGTTTCCAGTGTATTCAGAATTGGGATTGGTTGCCAAAGGCGTAAATAAAAGCAAAAAGGGGATGGAGTATTTCAAGGAGCAAGTATATGGCTGACATTAACAAAGCGAAGAAACTTTTGGAAGAGGCGATGCGGAACCTTCCCATGGAAAACGCCTACTCGGCTACGAAAATCCACATCAAACGGGCAATCAGCGAGATTTTCCACACAGAACAGAAAAAGGTGAAGAAAGTCGCGCAGACAACGCCGAACTGGAAACTAGATATGGAGACCGGCAGGGTATTGCCGCCGTCCGTCGTCGAAGCCCGAGAGCAGAAGAAAACTATGCTGGAAATGCTGGGGTTACTGGACGCAATGTATGCCCAAGAAGAGCAGAAACTCCACAACCTAGACCGCAAGGATACCAAGAAAAATGATAACAACCTGGGACCGCTTCTTGGTTGAGCGACTGAATGTTGCCCACAGCTTTTCGTCCACGCAAGTCAACTTGCCCGAGGAAATCGCCAAAAAGGTGATTTCTTGGGGTAAGAAGCACATCCCCGATAAAGACCTCTACGAAAAGGACGACAAATACGGTCGCGAGGATGAAATCCATGTCACCGTCCTCTACGGCATCCATGACGCCAATCCCCTCAGCACCATTCGCGTGCTGTGGGAAGAACGTAGCTTCAAACTAGAGTTGGGCAAAGTTTCTTTGTTCAACACATCGCCGGACTACGATGTGGTCAAAGTGGAGGTCATCAGCCCTAAACTCCATATGCTACACAAGTTGCTGAAGAAGAAACTAGACCACACTGATAAATGGAATGACTACCACCCACATGTCACTGTAGCGTATGTGGAAAAGAACACTTGCAATAAACTGGTGAGTAGTGACGACCTTCGCGGGACTAAATTCCTTGCCAATGAGATAATTTTCAGCTCTACGAACGGCGAAAAGACGGAAATCTACTTGGGAATGCAACCCTCGTGGTCGCGAGCCTGATTCATCAAGTAGAAATACCGCTCATAACAATCCTGTGCCTCCTGCACGATTTCCGGAGGCATCAGGTCTTCCTGTTCTGGTGCCGGTAGTTCTGGGCTCAAAGGTTCCGCCAATCCGAGATAGTCTTCAATCTCCGGGAAGACTTTGCCGCTCGTCATTTCGTCATAGGTTATGAGGATGGCGTTGGGGGTCTTTTTGAACATATCCCACATGCGCCGCAGGCGATAGCAGTAATAGCGCATGGCATAGAACGGCTCGTATCCTTGCATTTCATTCAAAGCCGCCCTTGCCGGTCGCATCATGTAGATGAACTTGCATATCTCGTAAAAGGCTTTGTGTCCGATCTGGTGGTTGAACAGGAGATGGTCGCCCCAGTAAGAGGCGCTCGTCTCTGCTTTGTGTAGCAGGTCGGTCAGATTCACTAAATCCAATGGGTGTATGTAGCTTTCACCGGTTTTTGTCATCCAAACTCTGGGGTTGCGGTTGAGGATGTTGGAGAGGGCATCCGACCCAGATCCGAGATGACTGATTAGGAAAACGACGTTTTTCATTTATTCCCCTTTTTAATGTTAGCGATTTTCTCCATGGGTCTCAAGTTAGATAAGTTCCAACATTCTTGAAAAAGCGGGTCATCAAGCGATATGTAGGGGAAATCTACTTGGGGACGAATGTGGTCGATTTGCCATGTCTTTCTCTTGTCGTTATTACGTCCACCATAATTTTCCCATGACATCCATGGTTCCCACAAACTCTCCAAGTGTTCTTTGAGTTGCTTTGGTGTGTATGAAAGATGGTCGAAGGTGCGACCGCCTTTGCGACCACCTCGCTCTTGAAGTGCATCTTTAACAGCACAAGATACTATGTGTCTCATTTTCTTCACAGGATCAGAGAGGTAAAGTGCTTTGTAGCCAGGTTTACCCCACATGCCATGTGTGAATCTACCCTGACGACATCCGCATGACTTAGTCTTTTTGAAGCGAAGATTGACTCCACAAACAACCTTTTTGTTTCCACACTTGCATTTACAGTGCCAATATGTTTGTTTCTTTCGTGTGTAGGCGTATCCTATTACTAGCAATCTGCCAAATTTATGACGAGTCAAATCTTTCATTCTGTCTCTGACTCGTTTCTTCTGGTAGCATCCGCATGAAGTTGTGTTGCCACTACGCAAAGAACCGCCAGCAATAACTTTCATGTTGCCACATTTGCACTTACATAACCACCCATGAATGTTTTGCCCGTTGGCATATGTCTTCAACACACCAGCATATTCTTTAACTCTCAGTCGTCCAAATTTTTGCTTGGTAATGTCATGTAACCCTTTTCTTTGTGGTAATTTCATCTCCAACTCCATAACTAATAATAAGCGACACTATATTATAGTGTGCAAATAGGAATTTTACAAGGTGTTTATTTTGTGGTGGGACTTCTACAAACTTTTCACGTACAGCTTTGAGCCTGACCCGCTCACAAAGCGAGACGTTCGACAACACATGGGTGCTGGTATCACCCAACCCGACATCCCTGACATTCGTGCGGGTGGTGAGTGGGGTGGCGGCAGTTCGGGCATGATGGCGGCTGGTAGGGATACCAACGAAATGATTGACCTGACCACCGTTACCAATCGTGGCAGCCGCTACAAAGAATACGAGCGTTTGCTCAACGTGGCAGAAATTGACAATGCCATGACGGTCTTTGCCGATGAAGCATGCCTTGCTGGTCATATTCCCATCAATACACCCTTTTTTGGTCTCAAACCTATTCGTTGGTTTCAGCAAAACAAGGCAAATGAAGAGTTCTTAGTCTATTGCTGGGACTTTACAAAGCACGATTACACACTGGGATGGGCATACAATCCACGGTTGGTTGGCGTTAAGAAGACAGTTCGCGTCAAATTTGATGATGGTTCGGCGACTGTCGTAACCGAAGACCATCGCATGCTCCTCCGGGATGAAGAATGGCGAATGGCGGGCGACCTCAAGATTGGCGATGAATTGATGCCATTCTACCGACTTGAGCCTGATGTATTTCACAATAAAGAGATGCGGGTCCGTCAGTTCCCTCGTATTTTTACGCACAAAGATGGGTGGAAACACGAACGCTGGTTCATGGATGAATGGCGTATGGGCGTGGCAGAAGAGAAGTATGAGAAAGTCGCCCAAGCCCTTCGGGTGTTGGGCGAGGGTGTACCGGTCCAAAAGGCTGCTAAGATTGTTGGCAATTGTTGGGAAGCGGTAGAAAAGATGATTCACGAGGAGGGTTTCACCCTTCAAGAGATTCGTCGCCTTGCCAAGAAACCTGACAGCCGCCGGGTAATCCATGTAGAACCATGGGAAGAACAGGAAGTCTTTGACCTATCTGTTCGCGACCACGAGAACTTCTGCGGCGAATCCATTGTTTATCATAACTGTCAAAAAGGCGAAAACAAGCACGTCTTTGACCTTGAAGTCAAAGATGATTCTGTCCGTGCGGAATTGGAGTTCCTGTTTTTCCACCGTCGCATGCTGAATGTGGACCGTAATGCGTGGGAGTGGGCGAAAAAACTGTTCATGTATGGCGACATGTTTCTTGAAATGCTCATCAGCCCAGATGACCCCTCTAAGGGCATTTTGGGCGTGGCACCTCTGCCGCCGGACAGCATTTACCGTATTGAAACCACTAAAGGTCGGCTCATTGAGTTCCAGCAAAGCAAGGAAGGTCCGGACTATCAGGCACTCACGCGAGCGCCCGTTACACAGGCGACCGACGCTGATAACCAGCAGTCCTTTGCCATCCGCTTCGCACCAAAACAATTAGTTCACTTGCGAATCGGTGACGGTCGTAAGACCTTCTATCCCTATGGCGTATCGCTCATTGAAGCGGCTCGTGGTCCTGCTCACCAGTTGCGTCTGATGGAAGACGCCATGGTGGTATACCGATTGACTCGCGCTCCAGAGCGACGGGTATTCTACATTGATACAGGTCAATTACCCCCGATGAAGGCTGAGTCCTTCATGCGGCGCGTGCAGGACTTGCTCCGCAAGAAGAAGGTGCCGGGTCGTGGTGGCGTGGGTGCCAGTGCCGTTGAAGAACGATGGCAAGCACCTTCCGCCGACGAAGACTTCTGGATTCCTACCCGTCCAAACAGCAACACGCGGGTAGAGACGTTGCCTGGTGCGCAGAACTTGGGTGAGATTGATGATGCTCTCTACTTCCGTCAGAAGTTGTATACAGCGTTGAATTTCCCCAGAAACTACATGAATTCGGAAGACCCACAGGCGACAAGAATCAGTCTTAGCGCCCAAGACGTGAAGTTTGCCCGGTTCATTGAGCGGTTGCAAGACCATATGGTGGACGGTTTCCTTGAAGTTGCCGAGCGTCACTTGGAACTCCGTGGTTTCCCCGAAGAGAGTTACGAGGACTTGACCATCAAGATGACCCCGCCCTCGGAATGGAGAGAATTGTCCCGTGCCGAGATTGTTACTAACCGTATTAACAACGCCAACTCCCTCAAGGGTTCAATGTTAATGTCCACTTACGACATTCTGACAGAGTGGATGAAGTATTCGCACGAGCAAGCGTTGAGAATGATTGCTCGCACGAAGATGGAGAAGATTGAGGAACTCAAGTTGCAAATCATTGGTCAGAACCCGCAACTTATGGGTATCGGTGGTCCATCGGACGGTAGCGAACCTGAGATGGGTGCTGAGCCGAGTGGTCCAAATCCGATGTTGAGCCCAGAGATGGGCGGCGGCATGCCACCGGCAGGCGGAGCACCTATGCCTCCCGCTATGGCGAATGAACCGCCAGGTGGAGATTTGAGTGGAATGGGTGCTGATTTGGGCAACAAGGGTGCGCAGACTGGTGGTAATTCCCAGCCATTGCCAGAGGCAGAGCCGGATGAGATTAAAAAATACGACTTGGAGATACTCGACTACGATAAAGAGCTGGATAGAGAAGAACTGGACTATAGTACAGGTAGATGAAAATACCTGTTCGCACTATCCAATAAATCTTGAAAGTTGTCGCACTCAAACACCTCGTCGGTCAAGGCAGTACATCGCACTGCCTTGGTGATGCCCAATATCGCTTGTCGTTCTTCACGTCTGCGACATGACCAACTAGCTATCAATTTGGCGTTTGGACACACAGTTTGATGCTGACGCAATCTTCTGCTGATGTCGTGTTCGGCAAATCCAAACTTTATCCGATTGGGATTATACTCAGGAACAAGTTGAATAAAATAAAAGAATCCTCCTCGCTGAATTCGCTTGAGATGTGACTCAAACATCTTGGCGTCCGCAGCGAGCAATGATTTCTGTTTGCGACCATCGGTATTGTTGCCTTTAACGAATTGCTTACCATGATCTGTCGCCCATCGCTCGGCAACCCGCCAATCAGCATAGTATTTATTTAGCAACGGTTTAACCGCCACAACATTTTGCGATGGACTATATTCTTTACGTATCTCATCAGCGAACCGATTTTCGATTATCTTCGTAGGATGACCACTCGTAACTGTATCATGGGTCTTAAACTCAACCCCATTCCGTTCAGCCCATACAAGCAGTGTCTTGGTGTGAACCCCACACTCCTTAGCTAATTGACCCATCGTTGTAAAACCATCTGGTATCTTTTGGCGTTCTCGCCAATAAGTTCTGAACGAATTTGAGTCACTTGCAGATAAAGCCCTGCTCCATTTGTGGTTTGCACTCATCTCTCGCAAAACACTTTTATTGTTGTCTTTTGCCCATTTAGCAATCGTCAAGTCGCAACACTTACATTCTCTCGCTAGCTCCATAATCAACATAATAAACCCTCCATCTTATAGTAGTGTGGCAAATGTTATTTCTTCCGGATTAGTTTCAAGAAATATAATATTTCTGATGTGGCACTACATAATGGCATGGGTTTCAAACTGTGGCTTGAAGCAGACTATGTCAAGTGGAACATGGAATGGCCAGTTCGTCAAGGGACGGGGGATGAGCCTCATAGTCAAGATACCCCGCCCCATATGGAAAATGGGGATTACGTGCTGTATCACGGCACCCATCTTCTATCTGCCGAGAACATCCTCCATACTCATCGGATAAATCATGATGACTGGCATTGTGTCGGTGTCTGCACCACACCTTCTGCCGCACAAACCTATGCTTCCATGAAAGCCAAGACCTATAAATCTGCTGTTTTGCGGGTGGTGGTGCGTCGGGAATGGTTGACGCAGCAGGAAATTACCCGTGAAGTTGGTGGTGGTGGGAAAGACCAATGGTTGATTCGTGTAGATTGTATGCCCCCAGAAGCAATGCGGGACATCCGGATTTACAGTATTAGCGGCGAACCGGTGTAATTATTGGTCCATTCCGGCAGCCATATCTGAGCGTGGCGGCACGACTTGGGCGACGTTGGGGTTCATTTCATCGGGGACATCATGGGGTTTGGTGTCCAGTTCCGGTTCTTTGATGCGGTCGGCGCGATCCAGTAGTTCTTTAACCTCTGGGTCTTTGCGGGCGATGTTACTAACGAACTCGCGGGTGTCTTCGTGGTGCCGATCCCACAGAATTCTCATCAGTTTTTCCAAATAAGGAATGATGGATTTGTCGGTTTTTCGACCACTGGGTATGGATTCACTTTCTCGTAATGCAACGTATTGCTTGAATTTCCTCATAATCGCTCCTGAATTTCTGCGTCAACTGCATATGTATCTATAAGCGTCATGGGGCGTTTATTACGTGCCTAGCTAAAAAATAATAAACTGCCGGTTCTATATACCCGCAGTAGCAACCCCAGCCAGGAGTCAACAATATGAAGAGAAAGCTCATCAACTATCAGGTTTTTGAACAGATGGAGAAGGGTTCTCTGTCTTCCGCCGGTGGAGAGTTGGCAGAAGCCGCTCCAATTCTGGCAAGGGCATTGGGAGTTGATAGTGCCGAGCTGCGTTGTTTTGGTCCAGACAGTGCCGTGTTTGAGGCTAGTGATGGTTCATTCGTGAACACGAGCTACGCCATTGATAACGGCTATGTGACCTTTGACAACATTGAGCAGTTGGTCATCAACGAAGAAACCGAAGTCGAAAAATCTCGTGAAGTTCTCAGCGGCATGCTGGAAGCGGTCTTGGAAGACAAGACTGAAAAAGCCGACATGCTGTTTGGTGAATTCATGACATTGCCCCAAACTGTTCGCATGATGCGTGAATCAGCAGGCGCTCCTCCTTGGCTCAAGGACAAGAAGGACGATGGTGGTTGCTGCGGTGGCGAAAAGAAGGGCGGCTTCCCATTCGGCAAAAAGGGCAAGAAAGGCAAGAAGAAGCTGAAGGCTTCCGATGCCAAGAAGAAGGCTCTGAAGTTGAAGAAGAGTAAGAAGGATCTCAAGGAGTGGTTCGTTGTTAGTGAGACCGTGCTGGACTACATTGACATCAAAGAGAACGGACCGGCTCTGAATGACATGGAAGTGATGCGGGATGGACAGGGCGAAGTAACCGCCGTGAAGATTCCGACCCTGAAGACCAAGTTGGAAGGCAAGATTTTGTCCTTTGACTGGGACGTTCTGGATCACAAACTCAAGCTTCTTCGCAGCAAGAGTGGTTCGCTTTCCGAGAACATTGAGTTCTGCAAGGCGTGCTACGAACTCAAGCGGCACAATGCCCTTTCCGACGACGACGCTTTGCAGGAAGCGATTGAGAACATCGTGGCGAAGTGGCCAGAAGTTCTTTATCTCACACAGGATGAGCTTTCCAAGCACATCAAGACCGCTTTGGAAACCACGGGCGCATCCAACTACGACGACCAGGTATGCTCCTTCATGAGCGAAGGCATCCTCCGGGTTGCCCACGGTGCTTATGTTGACCGTGCAGCCAAGGTCATGCAGTTGGCGGGTGCCACTGTTGAAGAGAACAGCGAAGACCCCTATGCCAAGTTTGCCGAGACGGTAAACGGTTTCTATCCGCATCTGGATGAGTCCAACACGTTGGAAATGCAGGTATTCGTGGACCTCTACGAATCTCTGCGTGAAGTTTACAACGTCGCTCAGGAAGAGAAGAACATTTCTGTTCTGGAAGAAACCGTCAAGCACTTGAACGACCTCGCGGGCGTTATCAAGCAGGAACTGGAGCCCAGCATTGATATTGCTGAGGCAGCAGCGGCTTGGTTGTCCTTGGTTGTGGAAGCCAATGTGGAAGGTGCTGCGGCTGATTGGAATGTCTCCAATTCCGTTCACACGACCATTAGTGGTGACCACCCGGCGATGGCTCGGTTGGCAACGATTCCCGCTATTCCGGGTCGTTACACCGGCGATTATCCTGACACCGCTCCAGTGAGCGATGGCAAGAGCTACAAGAATGGTCTTGCCGCTCAGATGCGAAACAACTCTTACGGCAACATCGGCGGTCCGGACACATATCCTGAACTCAAGAACCCGTACATTCCGAAGCCATTCGGCAAGTATGAGATGAAGGGTGAGAAGGGTGCAGCAAGTGCTCCTGAAGCCGACCTTTTGGCACAGTGGTCTTCTGACTCTACTTGGCCAGGTTTGCAGAATCCGTACATTCCGAAGGCTGTTACGCCCAAGACGTACAAAATGAAGTCAGACAATTTGATTGTTGACAAGTGATACACCTTACACGGGAGAAACGATGAAGCTACTCAGAGAGTGGGAGGAGCATTCCTCCAGACCCGGAGCCGTGTATGAGAACTACCTGATGCTCGATGGCGGGTTTCAGGTGGTTCTTAATGAGATGAATTTGCACGAATCCGTCGACGACAAGGGACGGAAGACTATTAAGTTTCGTGGCAAGTTCCAAGAAGCGGGTGTGGTCAACAAGAACAAGCGGATGTACACACGAGACATCCTTGAGCAGAACGTAGGACGATTGATGGAAATCATCAATCAGAACGGTCTGATTGGGGAATGTGACCATCCGCAGGATTCTATCGTACATTTCGCGAACTGTTCCCACAAGATCACAAAGTTGTGGTGGGAAGGGGACGTGGTGATGGGAGAGGGTATGGTTCTCCATACGCCAATGGGTCTTCTCATCATGTCGCTCATCAATGATGGTGTGCGTATCGGCATGAGCAGCCGTGGCGTAGGAAGCGGCAAAGTCAACGAAGACGGTGTGTTGGTAATTAGCGAGTCGTACAAGCTAATCACCTTCGATTCTGTCGCAGACCCCAGCACGCACCAGGCATTTCAAGAGCGTGTTGTCAGTAGCCCGAAACACGAGGTATTTTCGCCTAAAAACGAAATTTTCGTTCCACGTCGCGCAAAAAACGTAAGTCGCGGCATAGATACGGGTAACAACTCACAACTCGTGCTCGCTTGCCTGAGCGGCATGGTCAGTACAAAAACCGAGAGAGAAAAAGAGAGGATCAATTCATGAACAACAAGATTTTGGAAGCCCTTTCCAGCCTGCTACCCAAGGATAAGGTCGCTGAACTGAACACCGCAGTTGATGAGATGCTGGGTGAATCCAAGAAGGAATTGGAAGCCGAGTTCAATACCAAGCTGGAAGAGGCATATGCCGATCTTTCTCAGCAGTTGGAAGAGAACGAGAAGGTTGCCGAGCAAGGTTATCAAGAAGCCTACGGCATCATCCAAGACCTTCGCAATCGCCTTGAGACTCAGCGTGTTGAGTTTGAGAAGGCACTGGAAGAAGGCTACGAAGAAGCCTACCAGATGCTCCAGCAGGAGAAGGCGAAGAATGAGAACGTCGAGACCGACCTGTACGAAGAGTTTGAGAATCGTCTCAAGCAGATGAAGTCTTACATGGTTGACAAGCTGGACGAGTACATTGAATTCAAGACTGCTGAACTTCGCGAATCCGTTCGCAGGGAAGTTATGTCCGACCCACGTATGGTCGAACACAAGATGGTTTTGGAATCTATCGTTGAGAAGGTCGCTGGTTATCTGTCCGCTGAGGACTACACCATGGCAACCTCCAAGAGAATGGAAGAGTCCATCAAGAAGGTTGAAGAGCTTCAGGGTCAGGTTCGCCTGCTTGAGGCACGTCATATCCGCGTCAGCACGGAAAACAACAAGCTGAATGAGCATCTGCGCCAGGCTGGTGAATTGCTCAGCGAGTCCCGTCAGACTCAGACCAAAAAGGACAAAAATGCAAGAATTGATGAAGCCAAGAAAGTAACGGGAAAGGGTGAGCGCGTCGTGGAAGGCGTCAAGGTTATTGGTGAACACCAAGAACCCGCATCCAAGACCAAGAAACCGGCTGATACCACGTTGGTAGAAGCCATGTCCGCCGAAGAACTCCGCGCTGTCAACAAGTTGGCAGGCACTTTGGCTGACGAAGAGTAAGCCGAATCACAAACCAAACAAGACCAAAGGAGTCAAGTTAGATGAATAACATCAACGCCAAGTTTTTGAATGAAGCCCGTGAGCTGGAAGGTCGCTGGGCAGAGACTGGTTTGCTGAACGGCATCAAGGATAAGTATACCCGATCCTGTGCTGCTGTTTTGCTCGAAAACCAACGCCTCATCAATGAAATCAGTACGGATACTGGCGACATCGCGCAGTTCAAGCGTATCAGCATTCCGCTGGTTCGTCGTATCTATCCGCAGTTGATCGCCAACAAGATCGTCTCGGTCCAGCCGTTGCTTGGTCCGACCGGTTTGGTGTACTACCTACGCTTCCGTATGTCTTCGGACAAGGGTGCGACCCGTGGTGCATCGGTCAACGCTGGGTTCCCCGGTGACGACCAATACACGCTCATGCAGCGGGCATCTGGTGATGCCAACTTGGACATTTGGTATTCCAGCCAGGTTATCTCGCAGGAAACCACCAGCTCCGACCCCGGCACAGCTCCCACCGTGAAGTTTGCCCCGTTGGAAAAGACCCCGATTCTCCCCGGCACAGTAAACGGCACGGTTTACTGCGGTGGTTCGGCTCTTGCCACGTTCGTGGTTCCTCAGAACCCGAGCAGCGCATGGTCGATTACCTCGGTGAACGGCACTGCCACTCAGAAGTTGTATAGCGGCACGTTGAATGTGACGACCGGCGAAATGACGCTGAACTTCACGACAACGACCACCCCGACAACTCTGTGGGCTCCGGGCGCAGTGGTTTACGCCATTGTGAACTACGAGTACAACATGGAGTGCCAGCCTGACCTGCCGGAAATCAACCTGGTCGTGGAAAGCGAAGAAATCGCTGCCAAGACCCGTAAGTTGAAGGCAGTTTGGTCCTATGAAGCACAGCAAGACTTGCGTTCTCAGCACAACCTCGACGCCGAGGCTGAACTGACCGCCGTTTTGGCTCAGGAAATCAACCTCGAAATCGACCGCGAAATCCTCACGGACCTTCGCAACAACGCCGGTACGGTCTCCTCGTGGGACTTCAACACAGCGTTGGGCGACACCATCAAGGAAAAGTATGAATCCTTGTATGTCAAGGTTGTGGAAATCTCGAACGTCGTCCACCGGAAGACGCTGCGTGGTGGTTGCAACTGGATCGTGACTTCTCCTGAAGTCGCCTCCATGTTTGAGACCGCTACCGCTGGTTTTGCACCGGCTCCCTCGGAAACCTTCACCAGCTCTCTCGGCATCCAGTATGTCGGTACGGTGAATGCCCGCTGGAGACTGTACAAGGATCCGTTGTTCCCGACAGGACAGATGCTCCTCGGTTACAAGGGTGACTCGTACATGGATTCGGGTTACTTCTACTGCCCATACGTTCCGTTGACACAGACCCCTGTGGTCCTCGACCCAGAGTCGTTCTGCCCACGTAAAGGAATTTTGACTCGCTATGGCAAGAAGTTGCTAAGAGAGGGGGCCAAGTTCTACAGCAGGCTCTCAATTGCGAATTTCGTGATCTGAACATGTGTTCAGTAACATAAGATGACAACCATCAAACCCGAACCGCGTTTATATGCGGTTCGGGTTTTTCATTTCTCTGGAATCACATATCCGATATCCTTCAAATGTTCAAAAGTTATCGAAAGAGAATCAATAAAGTCGTTGAACAAAAGTTCGTAATCCATATCCTGTGCTTTGGCAAACAAATCACCCGCGTGTTGTTTGGCAAGTTGTTGTTCATCTTGCCGCAGAAACTCAGCCTTGAGTTCCTTGATGGATAATTTCCCGTTAGTCCAACCTACCAAAAAATCTGGAACATAGTACCTAGTCTTGTCCCCAAAGTCATAGGGAATACGAAACGCCTCAAATGAAAACCAAGCAACATCTGGATGATTGTCGAGATAAAAGCAGTAAATTGCTTCGTATGATGAGCGGAAATAAACCCTATCTTTTCGGCATTTGACAGGATAGCAAAACCCCTTATGCGACCGAGGATAACCCGCCCTCCAAGTGCCAGCCATCATAAGCATAGTGACTGTTTCCCGTTGCTTCTGATTCCACTCTTCTGGTCTTGTGATGCCTTTCGCCCACGGAGCGGCATAGCTTTCCGCAAGCCACGCCTTGCAATTTTCACGAAGATAATCCTTCATTTCTGGCAGTTGGTTGTAGTGTTCAACGCCATATCGTTCCAATGTGGTCTGAGCCATTTTGACTTGCACTTCTGGTAGTTGAGCGACGTTTTCTACGCCATACTTTTCCATGTTTTTACGCTTCATTTCAGCCATGATTTCTGGTGATTGATATGGATGTTCTACGCCATATTTTTCCAACATAACCTTGCGTTGCTTGTCTTGAACTTCAGCGGTCTGCATGGGATGATCGACGCCATATCGTTCTTGAGCTGTTTTCCGATGTTTTTCCAACCATTGTTTCTTAAAATCGGCATCTTTGAATTTATTCCGCCGAGCTTCAATTTTGTCGGGCGTATTCATTGCGGTGGTTGCTCCATATTTTTTGAGATTGGTTGCTTTGATTTTCTTCTTCACATCTTCCCGTCGTCCTGGCGGGTTCAATTTCGTAAGTCCCCAGTTTGTAATGTATCGCCCGTTATTGCGAGCAACATTTGCCTTTGCCGCTCCATATCTTGTTTTCTTGATTTTGCCAGTGATATCGCATTCAATGAACACCATTTGATTGTCGGGCGTATCCTGTGGCACATCTTGAAATTTCATATTCTTCTCCATATTTAAGATTGTCTATCTTTAATATAGTAAATAGGCAATAGAAATTTCAAGTATATTATCTCTAAATACCACAGAATGAAGTGGTTGTTGAGATTATTCCGCAAACACCGCTGCCGTTACTGCGGGCAGTTGATGGACTAGCGAACAAAATGTCCAATTCCGGCATCATTTGGAAGGCATCTGGCATAGATATGGCATGAATAAGATTTGGAATTTCGCCACTGGGCTGTTGCTAATGCTGGCTTACATCTTTTTTGGTGTAATGACGGCGATTGCCGATTGGTTTAGGAGACGAAGGTCGTAAATACAGCATGAGAACATTCAGAGAGTTTGCCCAAGAAGATGATGGCAAGTTAGAGGCATTAGCAGCCTTGGAGCATGATCAATGGGCGCATTGGACGAAGTATATGCTGGATCATTTGACGCCAGAAAACATAATCCGATGGAAAAAGCAAATCGACACTCCTTATGAAGATCTTTCGGAGAAAGAAAAGGATAGCGACAGGGAATGGGCAAGGAAGGCAATGAAAATTCTACATCAGGAGTAACATGCGAAGATTCTACGAATTCCTTGTGGAAGCCGACTACTGTTCAGGCATTTCTCTCAACTGTGACTTCTGGTGGGAGGAAGGCACTGACGTTTCCTTCCTGACCATGGCAGGCAAAGACCTTATCATCAAAAGCATCGCCGAAGCCGCCAAAGCAGGGATGATGACCATCTTTGACAAGTGACTTACCAGTTACGGCAACAATCCTCAATATGGGTTCAGTTACCTCGTTGTCTTAGGACAATCCCACATCATGATTCACACTTGGCCAGAACGGCACATGATGAACATTGATGTCTTCACCTGCGGCTCAGAAGGTGACCCCAAGAAGATTCTGGAGTATATGAAGCAAGTAGTTAAACCTTCACACGTCCAGATGAATCAAGCACAGCGAGGAGTCAGGAAAGATATTGAGAACGCCCAAGAGAAACCAGATAAGCCACAGGACATCAATGCCCGTAGTGCTTCTGCCTGAGTTGTTTCATCCGGTCCTAGTCCCAATACTCCGATTTCTTCGCAATTTCTTCGTCAGACCAATCTGGGGTTTTGTGGTAGCACTTGATAACACCATTCGGAGTTGTCATAGTTAGGTCAGCACATCTTAACCATTGAAGCGGCGTGAGAATATTAGCATCTCCGCCCGCATCAAGCCAGCACCATATGTATTTACCAACGCGATTCGCCTGTAGTTGTGTGCCACCACCACTTTGTTTGTAATAGAAAGAATTCCCCTCCATCGCATCCATGAACCCCCGCTCGTAGTCTTGACTGGTATCGAGCATGGCGGCGATACTCATGGGGGAGTTGGCTTCCCTGTATTCACGAAAGGTCTTCATCTTGTTAAATCCCACATTTGTTGAGCCGTTAGTTGTCCGCCCCATGGGTTGATAATGCCGTAAAACTCTTCGTAGGCAATTCGTTTTGCTTCCTTGTCATTGTAGCCGTATTCGCTCCAAAACCTCGCAAGGAAAACTTTGCGAGGTTTTTCATGCATTTGTGGCTTGGGCGGTCAGACGGCAAGTTGCATAATATTTAATATTTAGGTATAGGGTAATCTTCTCTGACGAAAATATTATCGTTATCACTATCTAAAAAGTTTTGTGGATTAATATTGCCCCAATATGCGATAGGCCACCATTTTATACCATCCCAAACCTGGATTCCCATTGGTGGGATTTTACAGGCAGTTAACGCATCTGACGGTGTTTCTTGGTGTTTATCGGACAGATGTTTTTTTGGGTTTAATCTAAATCTTAAAATAAAAGGAATTAGACCGTCTTCATCAATGTTGTCTGATTTATCTGATGCTTGATATTCTAATACATGAATCCACCATTTGATGTTTTGTGTATCAGTAACAAAGAAATTTCCTTGGGCTGAATGTGTTTGTAACCAAGGTTTAGTAAAATTTGCCCCTCCATTTTCCTCGTAGTCTAAACCGTTATCGGATATTGAATCTAAATTTCGATAATAGGTTGTGTGATACACATAAGGTTGTCTTGTAGAAGATTCTAGCCACTGTTTAAATTGCATTTTTATCCTTTAGTTGTATAGTCCCAGTTGGTTCGTCAGAGTTTTTTCTTCAACTCATTTGTTGATGTCCCGGTGTTTGACGGGAATAGAGAGGTCTTTGCCCAACTTCTCCGCAAGGAACACGCTGCGGTGATGTCCGCCAGTACAGCCGACGTAGACCGGACCTGTTAGTTGCCGGACCTGATTCAGGAGAGCTGCATAGGAACTCTCGAAATTGGGGGTCAGCATGATATCCGCTTGGACTTCGGGGTGAGTCCCCCGTAAGTGGCGGAGCTTCTTGTTTTGATATGGGTTGCGGCTGAAGACCTTACGCACATCAATAATGTTGCTGGGCGGAGCCAGCGGCGCTCCGTTCTTGGCACCGAAACTGATTATTTCAGTTGGTCCCTCGTTTTCATTTAATACGAACTCTTTGAATGTCATTTCTTTGGTTTCATTCCTTTCATCTTTTTGCCTTTTGCGGCAGCCTTCTGGAATTTCTTTTTCCCATACTTTTTCCGTCCGGACTGCCCCTGGATTTGATGCCCCACCCGCCGCGACTTTCGCCTTGAGTTTGGCAAACCCCTCATATTTTTCTGCCAGTTGGGGGTCACGACCCACCAGCCACTCAATGAACTTTTGCATTTTATGCCTCCGATCTGTTATGTTATTTATCCAGCGGAGGACAAAAGTAATGATTGAAGTTTTAGTGGGAATGATTTCCAGCGGGAAGTCCACATGGGCTAAAAATAGAGCCAAAGAGGGGTGGCTCATAATGAATGACGATGGTATCGTCAATGTACTTCATGCCAACGAATATACCCTCTACGACAAGAATTTACGTCCCCTCTACAAGGGAATAGAAGACCATATTCTCCATTCTGTCGTGTTATTGGGTCGTAATCTGGTCATTGACCGGGGCTTGGATATTTGCGACAAGGCGCGACAACGCTGGATTATTCTTGGTCGTTCATTGGATGTCCCCGTGCGGGCAGTCATGTTTGAACGATTTATTCCAGAAGTCCATGCAGCAAGAAGGTTTGCGTCAGACTCGCGTGGACATACTCGGGAATATTGGGCAGATGTGGCTAAGGCACATGATGCTAGGTTTGTTGTCCCGACTTTAAGCGAGGGGTTCTCCGAAGTATTGATCAAAAAATGGGAGTCATAAATGCCCTGTAAAAGTCTAGGTTTGTTCATTGGTACCGGCAACTGTAATGCTCATTGTCAACATTGCGCTGGGGTGTATTACCGGCAGTTTGCTCCAAAAGAAGATTGGGTAATTCCCGAGGAATTATTCCGCAAGACAATTCGGGAAGCCTACGCAGACGGCGCAAGAAGTTTAACGCTCAGCAGTGGTGGCGAACCAACCCTTTCCCCCTTTGCCATCAGTAAGACACTTCGGTTGGTAATCAAGGAAGATTTGGACTTTAACCAAATCAATCTCTATTCCAATGGAATCCGCATCGGCGAAGAAGAACCATTTTCGGCGTGGCTGCGGGAATGGAAAAATCTGGGTCTGACATGGGTTTATGTCACGGTCCACAATACCGACGAGGTAATCAACGCCAAGATGTATGGGGTGGAAAAATACCCGTCGTTGAAGATTGTATCTTCCAGAATACGTGAATCTGGGTTGTGTCTCAGAGCTAATATCATGCTCACCAAAGATGGCGTGCATGATTTGGTAGGCTTTACCCAAATGGTTGAAGAACTTGCGGCATTGGAATTTGACGCGGTTGCCGCGTGGCCAATTCGGGGATTAGATGACACTCCGAACGCCTACCTTGCTCCATCCGAAGAGAGTTTGACAGAAATTGAGGAATGGATTACAACGGGGGCATCTCGTATTCCCGTTCGCATGTCATTGAGCCGTGCTGGGTATGAAACCGGTCAAAAACTGACCTTATTCCCCAATGGTGTTTTATCAAGTAAGATGCACATTGCTCCTTCGCAAGGGGGAGATTGACCGCGCAGAACGATATCATGCGGCAGTTTATGAATTATCGGACCTGTACAAGGTCAAAAATATTACTTCTTGGTGTGTCGGCAACCCGGATGGCACCAGAAATGAATATACTCCGTCAAGATGGGGGCTTTGGGGAATTAGGAGATGGCTACACAAAAACGCACAGTTCTGTCATGGTCATATGTGGGGTGGTGGAGTCTATGATTGGCACGGAGTTATGCTCAGATTGACGGATTATGTCACGAAACATGACCCTAAAAAGGATTTTGTTCGCCAACTGGTGGTATTTCAAGATGCTACTGTGGCTTACTCTTGGATACGACAGGGCGCATTGTGCATGAAGTGATATTGCCAAAGAAACAGAAAGTGTATACAATTAGGCATCTGAATAAAAGATGTCCGTTATTCTACTTATCATGTGACGGCTATTGTCTGGCGCGTATGCTAGAAATGGCACCTGTTACTCGTAGGAAGGAAGTCCGATGATGAACCTGTTACGGATGCTGGCTGATAAAATTCTACCAAAACGAGCAAAGATGAAAGTTGAAAAACGACAGCTCGCCTTCAGATATTATGTTCGCCGAGACCTGCCAGATATTTTGGCAATAGAAGAGGAAAGTTTCCCTTACCCGTGGGATACCAGAGATTTTACCAACAATCTTCGCCGCAGAAATGTTTGGGCAATTGTTTGCGAAGATATTAGCACTGGTCGAATTATTGGCTATACCATCTACGAGTTACACAAGCACTTCATTTACGTGTTGAGCTTGGCTGTCCATAAAGAATTTCGTCATCAACGTATTGGGCGGGCTCTCCTCAAGAAAATCAAAAACAAATTGCGTCTAGGGCGACGGGTCGCCATAGAAATGCATGTCGCGGACTACAACGTGCCGATGCATTTATTTCTTCGGGAAAAGGCGGGATTCGTAGCAACGGGCGTAGATCGCAATTTTTACGACGAGGAAGATGTGGATGCTTACTCGTTTAGATATGAACTGGACAGCGCGCCGGAAGTCACATTCGAATTAGAGGTTACCCAACATGAAACGACGTAATTTTCTCTCTGTTTTAGCCGCCCTGCCGTTTGTTGGGTTTACTCTACACGCATCTCCCAAAACATATAAGCGGCAGGTGGTCGTGGACTATTCCCGAACAGAGAAAGATGAATTCGGCTACATTTATCGCCGGACTGTAGGCGACATTCAAAGTGGCACAGAATTCGTAAAACAAGCCGAAGTCAAATCCAACGGCGACTTGCGTGTGGAATCCTATGAAATAGAATTACTACATAGCGGTGAAGTTGGCGTTTGCCGCCGGGATGCTAACCGCCAGCCACTCATCACTGTCAAAATTATTCCTCGGGACATGTGGTTCGTCAATCAGTGGGACGGACAAGGCAATCTGCTCCGCAAAATAACCGCGAAAGATTTCTGCTGAAAATTGCCGTGGTCTTTCTCCTATAAGCCAAGGAGGAAAGATTATGGCAGTAAAGCTATTGAAATTGACGACGGGCGAGGAAGTGGTTGCGGATATAGAGGCTCATGAAAACGGATACAATCTAAAGTATCCAGTTCGCATCGTCGCCACCCGCGAGGGACTAGGAATGGTTCCTTGGTCTCCGTTCCTGAAGGAACAAAAGGTGCGCATCCCCGTTGAGCATGTTCTATTCTCAGCGGAATTGGACCCAGAAATCGAAAGCGGTTACAATGAAAAGTTTGGCAATGGCATTGTCATTGCTTCGTCTTTGTCAGACCTGACACGATGACCTACCCAAATATTGACGATTGCGACGACCCGGAATTGAATGAGTTGAAGCTCAAGGAAGAGGATCTGGAACTCAAAGAGGAACAGATTGACCTCACCAAGAAACAACTATCTCTTCAACGCTGGCAAATCATCGCCCTGTATTTTGGGGTGATATTGGCATTCGTCAATATTCTGATGAATTCAATTAACATTTTCATATTACTCAGGAGATAGACCAGCCGTGAAGCATGTTTTTCAACGTAGCACGCACGGCTGGTATATCGTTACGACTCTTCAATGTGAGAATTTTTCTGGTAATCATACCGTGACAACTTGGACATAATACGGTTAGATTAGTGATATCATTTGTGCCGTTATGACGCTTTGCCACTATATGATGCACTTCAACAATCAATGGATAGTGACATATCTCGCAGGCGTCCCCGTATGTTTCAATTGCCATTTTGGTAATCAATGCTTTGCAATGCTTGCCCAAGTATTTCTTGATGCCAAGTCGTTTTCTCCGATACCTGAGATTGAAAATAGTCACATGGTCAAATCCAATACTGTGCAAAGTATCTAAAATCTGCGTGTCCGGCAAATGTGCATTTTCACGAATCATGTCGTCCAACACATGCGGTATTTTTTCCAATGCATGCCCAGTCTTTTTATCCAAAGAACCGTGCCTTTGCATCCTCGCCTGATGCATGATACAATGCTTGCCATTTTTGCTACGGGTTGGCTTGCTACATCCCGGTGCTTCACATGTTTTCATACACTATATAAGCAACACATCTTGCATTTTTCTAAAATACAAGATATATTTCAGAAAGTGTAACTACTATAGATTGAGGTAACAAGGATGAGGAAGAAAAGCGTCAGAAATCAAGAATGTGTATGTGGGTCAAAAAAGAAGTACAAGAAGTGCTGCATGAACAAATGGCGGGTCAGGCAGGAAAACGCCATGAAGGCGAGAGAAGAGGGTCGTGATTATATCCCAGTCTTGGACGATATTCCCGATGACCCCGTGAAGAGCATCTTCGGCTCAATGAGTACGGACGGCACAGCCAACCAAAAGTATGCGTGGATGTTCCCCTCGGGGGATAAGACCAGTGCCGACGAGTTCTTGGAGATTGCCGACGCCGCCGGAATCCCAGTAGTGGATACCCAGCAATAAAATGGTTTACCGCCACAGAAAATTGGCTATAATGGCTGAGCATCGTTACAAGAGAGGTGGTCATGCTCAATTCTGCCAAGCTAGATTTCTGGATTCAGCTCAATCAAAACGTCTTGTTTGTCGGTCGCCATGGTGTAGGCAAGACATCCATTGTGGTGGATGCTTTTGACCGTGCGCATCTGAAGTGGAAATATTTCTCCGCCGCCACGATGGACCCATGGGTGGACTTTATCGGTGTGCCAAAGGAACAAGTTACTCCCGAGGGGGTATCTTATCTTGACCTGATTCGCCCGCTGGACTTCCAGTTGGATCAAGTGGAGGCAATATTCTTTGATGAATTCAACCGGGGTCACAAGAAAGTTCGCAATGCCGTCATGGAATTGCTCCAGTTCAAATCTATCAACGGGCGTAAATTCAACAACCTGCGCATGATTTGGGTTGCCATCAATCCCGACGACGACACTGAATATGACGTGGAGAAACTTGACCCCGCCCAGCGCGACCGCTTCCATGTTACCGTACAGGTGCCTTACAAACCAGACTTGGATTTCTTCGTCAATAAATACGGAGAGGCGGTTGGGCGGGCTGCCTGCGCGTGGTGGCACGAATTGCCAGGAGAAGCCAAGGATGCCGTCAGTCCCCGCCGGTTGGATTATGCCCTCCACCTCTGGCTAATGCAGGGTGACATGAAAGATGCCCTGCCACCGAAGGTCAGTGTTGCCAAACTCCTGTCCATCATCAAGGGTGGACCCATCTACGACCGGCTCAAGGAAGTCTTCAAGCGAAAATCGGATATAGAGGCAAAGAGCCTCATGGAAGACGAGAATTGCTTCTCGGCGGCTGTTCCCCATTTGTTAAAGAAACCCCGCTGGATGTGGTATTTCCTTCCCTTCGCACCAGCCGAAAAATTATCCGCGCTGATTGCCAAGGAGGAGGCGGTGTTGAACGTCGTCCTCTACAACGCCCACAGCATCCCTCGCTACAAACAGGTGGTCAAGGACGTGCTGGGTGCCAACCTCAATAAGCCGCTGTGCGATGAAATCAAACGACTTATGGCGAATAAGTCAATTGTTTTGGAGGATACGCCCGACGATGCAGCCATCCTGTTGCCAGGAACAGCGCACCCGCCGCGATTCAACAGTACAACCGCTGATGCCTGCCTGAAAGCCAAGGGGTACTCTGGCAATGCTTCTGCCTACATGGACCGATTGGCAAAGGATGTGCTGAACAAAACTGGCGGTTTGAGCCAGACCTATTACCGCAACCAGATGATGGATAAACTGTGGATGTGCGTTCCCAAGACCATGCTTACGAACGAGGCTGTGAGCGTTATCTGTGTTCTGGAAGCCTTTGTCGCCCGCAGCCACCCGAAGACGGTTGTGCAGAAGGCTGATGAACTGGTGGGAATTTTCAATCACTGCATCAGTGTCATCAGTTATAATGAGCATCTGGATTGGAAGGGTATCTGCAAGCGGTTCGGTGATCAATTCAAGGAATTTGTTCGGAAAATACGAGGAACTCCGTGGGAACCCAAAGTGTTTTGCCCGAAAGACCCGTTATAAAACGGTTGTCGGATGAAGAGTTTAACGATATCGCCCGCGAGTTAGAAGACTTTCATGAGGTCTTCTATCGGCTGTGGGCTATTGGCAAGCCGTTCTTCACCGACACCGTGGAGACCGCCGCTGTACGATTTGACCGAGAGGGCAAGTGGGTGGACTTCATGTTCAACCCCGACCTTTGGGAGAAATCCACGCCTACACAGCGTAAATTCATCATCTGCCATGAGTGCCTGCATATCATCCTGAATCACGGGATCCGCACCCAAGGTATTGACCCGCTTCTTATGGAGGCAGTAAATGCAGTATTGGATATCGTGGTCAATCATCTTCTGGTCCGGCAGTTCGGTTTCAAGCGCGAGGATTTAGGCTGGATTGGCACAGATGGATGCTGGATAGATACCGTTTTTCCCAAGGAGAAGAAACTCGCCGACGACCAAGCCTTTGAGCATTACTATCGGCTGCTGGAGAAGGTCTCGGTGAAGTTGATGCTTCCCAGTCTTGTGGATAGCCATGATAGTCTGGGAGGGAAATGGAGCGAAGTCATCGACAAGCTCAACGAAACTCTGTCCGACGAAGATAAAGCAACTATCCGGGACATGATTGAGAAGCACTTTCTCAAACCTCCGCCGGGGCAGTTGAGCGACGACGATGCCGATGAGGGCAGTCCCGCCGGGACAGGGGGCGGCGGCGCTTGGACGTTCGTGAACACCGGCTATGTCAAAAAGAAGAAGAAGTGGGAAACCGTCATCAAGAAATGGTCGCGGAAGTACGACAATTCCTCCACACGCGATATAGAGCAGTGGGCGCGAATTAACCGCCGCCTGACGCTGGTAAGTGGTTCTCTGATGCTGCCGAGCGAGATGGAGGTGGAAAACACCATCGAGGGCATGATTCGGGTATTCTTCTTTCAGGACACCAGCGGGAGTTGCTGGCATCTGAAGGACCGGTTTTTCCGCGCCGCCAAGTCGTTGCCCAAGGACCGCTTTGATGTGCGGATGTTCTGTTTTGACGACTATGTTTATGACATAGACATCGACAGCAACCGGATTTGTGGGGGCGGCGGCACGAGTTTTGACATCATGGAGCATAGAATCCAGCAGATTATGCAGACGGAAAAGGTGCCTTACCCGGAAGCCGTTTTCGTGATTACGGATGGTTGTGGGAATCGTGTCAAACCGCAGATTCCCAACCGGTGGTATTGGTTCTTGAGTTACCAGCATACCGGCTATATTCCGCCCGAGTCCAACATCTATCGCTTGTCGGATTATGAATAAAATCCGGTAATAGAAAACTGAGGCTGCGCATGCTTAAATAGGGTATGCTCAGCTTTAAGAATTTCATCCAGCGCAGGACGCTCTCCGAAGGTATCTATTGGGATTGGACCTATAGCGTCCCCCATGATAAAGAACAGCAGATGTTCGACTTCTACGAACTCTCCTTCTTGGAAATTTTGGAGAATGCTAATAACGATAGTCCGTTGTTCAAAAAGGAGATTATGAAGACCTATCCCAAACCAAAGGCGGAAGAACCTCCGCTTTGGAAAGGGAAAACTGGTGATTGGTTTGACGACAAAGAAGAGGAAGAAGAGCCGGAATATGGCGGATTGGATACCGGCGACGTGGGGAAATTGCGATGGGCAATTCTGGACGTTAAGGAGAAACTCTTCCCCTATCTTCTTAATAACCTGAAGCAGTCTATTTTCTACGCTATTTGCTGCGAAATGACGCACTGCATCACCTCGGCAAACAACGAGAAAATCTACAATGAGTTAGTGTTGGGGCAGCAGTCTGGATATTTCGGAAAGCGCGGGCAAGCCCCGAATCCCAAGACTGGCAAATATGAGGACCAACATCCAGCGTTCCGCACGCGCGGTCACCCTAAAAACCATGTGGAACTCGCTCAATGTTACGCTGAGTATATTGCCCAAATGGAAGCCATGGGCTTCGTCCATTTGAAGAACGACGAAGATGATGCTACCCCGTCTGGTTCTGCAAAACCTTACGCCTCCAAGTTCATCAAGAACCTGCCCATGCGGAGTCCCAAATACCAGAAGCGGTATGGCATTGATCCTAAAAGTGATGCCTACAAGCAATCGTATAAAGCAGCCCTCTACGCCTGCCATGACGACCTGCGACTTTTTGCTCGCACAGCAGAATATTGCTTTGAGTACGCTCACTGGAGCCCGATGTATGGCGGTTATGCTTGGTGGCGTATTGCACGCGGCTTATTGGAACTGGAAGACGCCCAAGATGTATGGAAGAAGTTCGAGGATTTCCGAGAGAAGTATTTTGCCGGTAATAGCGGTTCAATGGAGCCGCTAGACGGTCTCACTGACAAACAAAGCCACTCGGTCTCTCAGCGGAACATAGACCGTAAAGCAGAGGCTGAGAAGTTCTGGGAACAAGAAAAAACTGCTTTGGGCGCATTGCATGACGCCATTGACCACTGCTATGACCTCCAGCACAACACGAACGTCGTGTTTGATAAGGTCAACAACTGGAAGAAGAATGGAAGTCACGGCTGGATTAAACCCGCTCTGAATCTCAAAGCACAAGATGACATCAAAGAACCCTTTGACTTGTATCACAAGTGCTCTTCCAGCATGCAGGAACTTATCCGCACAGTATCCAAGAAGTTCTTCGGAAAGGACTTGCAAAGTTACATTGAGAATTTACCAGGCAAAAAATTGCCAGATTCCGGCTACGACGACCCGCATAGCTCATCATATATCAAACCTTTGGAACACAAACTGCGCAAGCACTACGCAATGTTCAAGGTTAATTTTGTGGACAGTGAGAATCCAGACGAGAAAGAGTCTGATGAGCCACTGTGGAACAAAATTGATACCGCCATCATCACGATTCCCAAGAAGGCGGAGCCGTGGGAAAACGAGCATTGGCGAGGCGATTTTACTTGGTCTATTCCGGTTGCGGAACTGGACGGTCTTGTCAAAAAAGGACAAGGAACATTGTTTGGCATCATTCAAAATAAATTTCCGCAGTTGAGTATGCCAACCATGAAATCCTTGGCTCGCTTTATGGACGAGAAGGTAAAGTCCCTATGGAATCGTGCGCAGTTACTATCGGGTCACAAGATTCACGCACTTGCCAAGAAAGCCAAGCCAGTTACCTCCGCTCCTGAACCACCCGACATGCCGGATGATCCAGATGCCATTGCATCTGAACCTGATGAAGACATGGACAGTGCGACTAACTTGATGTTGCCTGGTCCTTATGTAATTCAGACCGAGAGTGGGGAACAGACAATTGATCAACACGAAGCCCATCACATTTCTGCCTATTACTGGGATTCTAAGGGCAAGAGCGGCGATGAGGCGGTCACTGAGGGCATGTGCCGTGCCTATATGCACATGGGCTGCACCCAGCAGCAGACTTTGGCGTTTATGAAGAAATATCTTGACCCAAACAAACAAGCTGGGAAGGATGTCGCCAAGTACAAAATGGACGAGCCGAGCTTCTGGGAGTTAGTCAATGAAAAGGTGATGAGCCGCATCGGCGAAGCTGATAAGTATGCTACTCTCAAGGCAAAAATTGACGCTCAATCAAGTAGCGATAAAAAGATACAAGTATGCAAGTCTGTGGAAGGCAGTAATCCCTGTTCGGATTCCTACGCCAAACTGATTTACAAGACCATGATGGCGATTCAGTATTGCACTGCATCGCCAGGTGACGGCGATGAAATTACCCATCAAAATGGCATCCATGGCGAGGCACTTACCTTCTTTGTCCCAAAGAAGTTTAAGCCAGTTCAATTCCTCAATTCATCTGCCAATTTTTCGCTGTTGAATGACGACATCAAAAAATATGCCGCTCTGGCTGCTAACAACCAGATTCCAGATGCTACGGTTTTGCTCCGGAACGCCTATCCCTTTATGACCCTCAATGCGGCAACCGCTTTGATTAACTATATCAAGCAGAAGTTTCCCGCTAGTCCTGAAGATGCCAAGAAGGCAAAAGAGGAAGATGAGCAGAAGAAATTGGGGAACGATATCCAGCATGTCATCAAGGCATATCCCGAGGGATATACGGTTGAATTTATGCTTCCGCCGGGATTGAAGGCTATAGACGGCATCTCAGAAGAGGCTGTAAAGGTCGCACTGCCGTGTAAGATAATCAAAGAAGCTCATGCATCTACTTATCCAGTAGCCAAGATTAGAGATTACTTGGGATCTGTCAGTGGTGCTGGGAATGCTTATATTACCATACAAGCCGGAATTACTTTGTGGGCTTACATTCAGTACCATTGGTATTCTGAATTCAAAGACGCTGTGGATAAGGAACTCCCCGCAAACAATGGTGTTGAAATCAAGTGTTTGGGGTTAAGCGACGACAAGAAGGTTGTTAATTTCCACATCCCCGCAGCCAAAAAATGGGATAACAAGTCAATCAGCACCAGTCTGGCGATTCCAATTGAAAAGGTCAAACTTGTTTTGTCTAAGTTGAGCGTGCCTGCTCAGATTACCGTTCTCAAGCATTTGGGAAAATATACACCACAGGCAACCTTGCAACTCCTGTTGATTTGCATCAAGAACAAATGGCCAGAAATTCAACAGCAATTGAGCGGGTCGTCCAGTGCGTCAGGTACACTGTCTGGCGAACATTTCACGATTAGTCATACAACCAATCCCTCTGGGGGGACCAAATTTGAAATTAAGGACAAATCAGGAAATGTCCAGCAGGCTTACCATGCTCTAAGCACTGTCAAGACATTAGCTAAAGACAATCTGGAAGAATTGGTACATAACTTCCAAACCAAAAGTGGTTTTGCGGCAGGTCCAGCCAAAGCATTGGCGGAATATATCAAGACTAATTTTGGTGCATACGACGGCACGGCACCCGCTGGAGCAGTTCCGGGTTATCATATTATGCACAACGAAATTGAAGATGATAACAGCACTGTCCAAGTTAAATTCATCATCAAAGATGTGGATGAGAGTGGCAAATTAGAACAAACCACCTATACCTTCACGTTGGATTCTGTCAAAGCCGTATCCAAGGAACAATCTCACAACGCTACCGAAGAACTTATTAGTTGGGGCGTCGATGAAGATATAGCAACACAACTTGCCATGTATATCAAAGAGCGTTGGGGCAAGACTGAAGAGGGTGATTATCAGCCGGTGGACAAGATTACCCACCAAATTAACTCCGACAACAACGTGTTCTTCTTCATTGACAACAAGCACGAGCATACCACTCGTAAATTCCCGTGGGAATACGTCGCTGAAATTATCAAGATGGTTGGTGCAGGCAAAACTCCTACCGGCGGCAAAATTGAAGCCATCAAAAAAGTCATGAATGATGCCAAAATCGGATTGTATACCTCCAAGCAATTGGTGGAATACATTATGGAGAAATGGCCAACTACTTCTCCTGATGAAGGCGATGAAATCAAGCATAAGGAGGAAGCGGATGGCGTGACCTTCGACATTCCCAAGTCCATGTTCCCGTTGGGGACAGGAACTCCCACTGGCTTGGAATTGGAATGTACATGGGGGCAGATGAAGGCGGCTATGGATGTAGGAAACCAACCTTGGGGTGGCTACGATTTGCTCAAAAATGCCTATCCGGGATTCCAAGGTCCAGCGGTCAAGCAACTGTATCTTTATATCAATAGTCATTGGTCGGAGTGGTCCAAGAAAGCCAGCAAGGCTCAAAACAAAGCAACGTCCACCAGTTTGATTTACCACAAGATTTCGGCAGACAAAAAGGCAGTGGAGTTTACCGTTCCGGGAATTGGCATGCCAACCATGACCATCGGAGCCGTTCAAGGTATTGCCACGCATGGCTCCAATGTATTGTTGGTAAACTACTTGAATAATTCTGGATACGACGTAGATGACGAAGATACGGATGTATTGTATCAGTATATCCTCAAACATTGGGAAAAGGACTTCAAACCTCTCATAAGCGGAGGCACGCCTGCTCCACAGCAATCTAAGCCAAGTGCAGCCAAACCCGGTACACCAGAAGGATTGCTTCCTGGTTACCCAGTTATTCACGACCCAGCCAAGACGGGGATCGCCGTGCAGGTTCAGGCTGACCGTTATCGTTTCTTCTTCCCGGCGAATCTCGTTGCCGCCAATGTTCCGAAGCCTGCTATGTTGAAGCAGGTAACTGTCAATAGTATCCGCCGACTCGTCGGCAAATCAAAACTGCATGATGCTTTCCAACGATTGGAGATTCCCGGCAAGCATTTGAAGAAGCCTGTCGCCTTGGATGCATGGATTAAGTTCATTGCAGCGGTGAAGCCTGAGAATCCCGGTCTTTACTTTATTGATGGCAAGCCAGTAGGAGGGTAATATGCAATTCAAAGAATGGTTGAAGCAAAACGACCCCTCTGTAGACGAGCGGCAAATAGACCAAGTTTACGACAAAGCCCGGATTGCCGTGCAACTGGTGCAGTGGTACCGCCCGGAACTGCTCTACAACATCTCCACGATTGCCAACCTTGCGTCTGGGGCGTATGGGTTATATAATTCAGCCGAGAACAATCAAGTTATTGACCCTAGCGCCGAACAACGGCTCATTTATCGGGGTCATGTGAGCCAGCAGCAAATACGCAGTCTGCCCCGTAAGATACTCAGGCAATATTTCCCAGACCTGAATCCTCGGGAAATCAAGGTCAATGACACCGTCCATGTGAATATTCGCCGGATCCTGATGGAATCCAAGAACGACATAGAAGCGGTTATTCGGATTGGAGCCACGATTGTACATGAATGCACCCATGAAATAGAGGGGGAGACTCGTGGACACACCGAGGAAACCGGTCCAGAAGCGGAAGCAAGGAAGTTTGTCGCATGGGCGCAACAGAATATGCAGCAAATCTTGCAAAAATTCCCCGTTCTATCTGGAAATCGCTGAAAATTGCTCTTGAAGTCAGATTTCCTTGTGGTATAATCCCATGAACCCTAGAAGAGAAAGGATAAAATCATGGGTGGCGAACGAGAAACTACCGTGGAGGCAGGGGTCAAAACATCTGCCGCCAAGTCAACAAGCATCGGGGATATCCGCATACACGAAAATGCTGGTGAGGTTCATTTCCACGCCGACTCCAAGAAACTGAAAGTTGCCATTCCCAGCGGCATCTGGTATCAAGCGTGGATGCGACTTGCTGACACAGGTGGCAGATTCACCTATGTGGACGCTGAACGTAAGACCCAACTAGCCGTCCACATCGTCGATGACGACACTGGGCAAAAACCAGTTCGGGAAGCCCATCTCTACGTCACCGAGGTCGATGACGACACTGGGCAAAAACCAGTTCGGGAAGCCCATCTCTACGTCACCGAGGTCGATACGGGCGACACCTTCAAGTCGCTCCACAAGTTCACTACAGGGAAGAAGTGAGATGAACAAGGTTTGGCAGGAAATACACTGCACCACCAGTGGGGCAGGTTGCGGCGGCTATATTCTCGTCAAGATCGACGTGTCTATCAATAAGCGCGTCACGCTCATCTGCCCCAAGTGCAAGCACGAACACCGCCGAGCCATCAAGAATGGTCAGGTGGTGGAGGAGGGTAGGCACGCCGGTGAGTCTCAGGAAGAACTCTGCCCAACCATTGCAGCTTGGTCAAAGACCCCCCGAACAAAGTGTATGGAGAAGGTCGTCCAGACCAGAGATTTCAAGCGCGAACGGGACGGGGCTATCATCAAAACAGAAGACGATTTCATTGCTCCCCCGGCTACGATGGGAGAAGTTTTCTTGCGTGAGTCATGGATTGAAAAGTTCCTCGGTAAAGTGTAGGATAACGACATGAGTAGTGTAATAGATGTTCCAGTCATTGAAAACAGCAACCTTACCATGCAAATGGTGGTTCCCGATTCTTTGCGGGTGGTTGAGGATTCTTTGCCGCCGCCGAAGCACGGCATGTTCCGCATTATCAACCACAAGGACGGCGACAAGCGAGTGGTTTGGAATTCGGAGAGTTTGGCGGAAATCCAAGCCGCCAAAGAGATGTTCGACGACCTCAAGAAGAAGATGACCCCTTACAAGGTTGGCAAGGGCGGTGCCAAGACCGAAATCATGAAGGAATTTGACCCCATGGTGGAACAGATTCTCTTCGCTCCAACCCAACTCGCCATGGGAGGTTGATGATGGTGGGAACATGCACAACGCCGTATATCACACCGGACCCCGGCATCATTTACAATACCCCCAATGGCACATACAAACTGTGTAATTGGAACATCAAGTACAACGATATCACCAATGGGGCTATTATCTACAATCCGTCCGTGACAATAGTGGCAAAATATGCTACACAGGTGATAAACTCCATTGAGAACAACATCTGGTATCAAACGGGTGCTAGCACCGCAGCAACCACCAGTTGGGGATATTATCCCACCACCAGTGGTCCGCTGTATCAACACGTAAATATTCAGTGCGGCAATGGCGTGACTGTCGGTGCCGACTGGGCGATTTGCTCACATGCATGGGGCGATTGCCCGCCGCCCAAACCCCTGCCTGTCAGCGAGCGGATGCGACAAATTATCCAGTCGCGGATGGCACCGAAAATTATCATTCCCTCCCGCAAGCCGGTCAAGACCGAAGCAGAGGAACGGGAGGTCCGCGCGCGAGAGACCCTCTGTAATATCCTCGGTCCTGACCGCTTCCAGCGATTCCTTCGCAATGGCTTTGTGAGCGTGCAGGCTCCGTCTGGGAAAGTTTACCAGATTTACCCTGGACACGGGCAAACTGTCGTCTACAATAAAGGTAAGCCGATTGAGAAGATGTGCGTCGTTTTCCGGGGTGACTTCTGCCCGACTGACAGTTTGATTACTCGTATGCTGATGATTATGCATGACGAGGCTGGATTCCGGAAGAAGGCGAATGTTTCCAGTCACTACAATAGCGAACCGCAGCGACTGAATACGGTGGATGCACGTCCGCTGTCGCAGATTATTCAGGAACTGAAAGCTGCGGCGTAACGAAGCAACAGCGGTGCCTTAAAACGCTACGGTACCCGCCAGCCCATCCGGAGTCTCATCTCTTCTCTGGATGGGCTTTTTTATTGCCTGACTATAATAGTCACATGATACGCTACATCCTCGTAACTGTACTTATTCTGGCATTAGTGGCTCTGGCTTTACTGCCTTTTGCAGTCCACACTTATCGAGCCACGACCACGAGAACCTGTGCATTTGTAGTGAACTGTGATTTTGAAACAGCGCGTAAAATCATGGTTCGCACGGACGCGGGAGATAGAATGGTCGCCGCTTGTAATGGTCGGGTTATAAGTAAACAGGTCGGCTCTTTGGATGTCAGTACAGACAAGATACTCAAGGGTATGCGGGGTAATTGGGAGGTCAATGCCAAGACCAATTACATGGTGGAAGCCCCAAATCCGCGCGGGGGACTGGTTGTATTGCCACTAGAACAGGTCTCTTGTGTGCATCCCAACCATCTGGTTTCAGTAACAAAATTGCTTCAACCAGCCGGGAATTTCCGAGGGCAAGAGACGCATGTGGACATACAGCCCTACGCGGGAGCAACCTATGTGACTATTACGCTTTTTTTGGACATTGGGTTTACTGCGCCGTATTGGCCAAGTGGGCAAAAAGAATTGGAGAAACAGATTGTAGAAGGGGCGGATGCAGCCCTATCTAAGATGCAGACGGCGTTAATTAAAACTGTCGGCGAACGAAAGGGGCAGAAACTGTCGCTGAAAATCATATGAAGCTAGTAGAACATGAGTATATGGCAGAACAAACATTCGGCAAACCGTGGACTGAAGTTCATCAATGGCTGGATGAGTTCATGGGGACAGAGAAATATAAAACCCGGCATCGCCGAGTCAGGCATCACCTTGAGGGAATTGAACAAGCCCGTAAGTTATTCGGGAATGAAGGTGCTGAGGTCGCAATGCAACATATCCTTGCCGATTTGAAATTGGATGGCTGGAAAGAAAGCGACCCATTTCCAAAGAATGAAAAACACTTCGTAGAAATGAGGTTATGGTAATGTGGTCAGGAAAACTATTTAAGACACCGGCTTCACCTATTCCAGCAAAGGATTTATATGAACAACTGGAACAGCAGGGGCAATTAGTTGCGGTCAAAGACGAAGAATCTGCCACCGACCTGCCCGCCTGCGTCACTCACATTCGTCTTCCCAGCGGTGAAGTGAAAAGAATTCGCTTTGCCTAATTTTCAGTGTTTCTCCGTTTGGAACTCTACTATTATATTCTCAACGGAGGATCAAATGATACGAACACTGCTGGTCTTGTTAGTCTTGTGTGCATCAATCGCTCGGGCAGATGATGCCGTTCTTGTCGCTCAATTGAATGCGACAAATACCAAAATCAAATCGCTGGTTGGCGACATTGAAAACGTGACCCATAAACACGCTTTCGTTTTCTCTGCAAAGGGGAAACTCTATTACGAGCGAGACAATAATTTTCGCATGACGGCAAACGCCACCACCAATGACCAGCCATCATCGGACATCGGCTCCAACAAGGATTACTTTTGGTTTTGGATTCGGAAGTTGGACCCGCAGACGATGTATTACTGCTCTTACCGTGACATCAACAATTCCGGCATCACTCATTCGGTAAACCCCATGTGGTTCATTGAGGGCTTGGGGGTCGCCAATATTGACACAACAGGAGCCAAGATTTACCGCTCTGGACAGTATGTGGCGATTGTGCGAAGAATTGCCTCGCCACAGGGCGAGGACTGTTATAAAATGGTCTACATTGATCCTGCCAAGCCAGTCATTGCTGGACATAGACTCTACAGTCTTCAGAAGAAGTTGTTGGGGACGGCGGATGTGCAGGACTATTATTCCACGAATGTCGGGGTTTACATTCCCAAAAAAATGAGTATCATTTGGTATGGGGAAGGCATTCACATTACTTGGACATTGAGTAATCCCCAAATAAACGTCTCCATTCCCGTTGACACTTGGAAAATGCCCAAAACGAGTTTCAAGGTCATGGATATGGGGAAACAAAAGGTTGATTGGCGGGCATACGAAGAGAAATGAAGTTCTACACTGTTTACACGCCTGAGTTGATTGATCACCTACGATTACTTGAAAGGTCTATGTATGACTTTGGCAAGGAATTCACCTTGCATCCAATAGTATCACCGTTGCCCACTGGCTTCATCAGAACCATACAGCACCAGAATAATATTGATTTCAAATTGGACCAGATTGTGAAAACCGTTGCATCCAATTTGGGAGAGACAATTGTTTGGGCGGATGTGGATATCGTATTCGTTGGGTATGGGGTCTACGATACTATCCAGTCGTATATTGCAGATGCCGATACCGATATGTGCTGTGTAATCGATGAAGCCAACATTGATGAACTCAATGGGGGGTCGCGGGCAAACGGTGGGTTCTTTGTCATTAAATGCACAGAGAAAACGCTGCTATTTTGGAGAAAAGTTCGGGATTTTCCCAAGAAAAGAACCACGCCTTCCAAGAAAGAGCATTCCGAATCCAACCACGGGTTTTACGAACAGGATGTCATCAATACTTTACTTCCCGAATTGAATGTGAAGTTTTTGCCCGAGTCTTTCTGGTGCTGTCATCGCAGAAATGAATGGGGCAACAAGGGTGTATTTGCTCGCACCGGCAGATATTGGCCAGAAAAGATAATCCTCTTTCATGCGACCTCATACATTGACAGTGCGGGCAAACTCTATAAAATACAAAGAGCATTGATGGGAGATTTTGGTCCAAACCCCATATGGTGCATCCTAGACGAAGAAGGCAACCCCATAGCTCCTTGTGACCCATTAGCGACATGAAGAAGAACAAAATGCTTCAGGATTCTCTGCTCCTTGCAACAATGTATCACCACGGACAGGTGCGCAAATATTCTGTCAAAGGAGTGGCACTTCCATATCTGGTGCATCCTGTCGATGTCATGAAATTACTTTGGAATTGGGGCATTGCTAACGAGGATATGCTTTCAGCAGCGTTGCTTCACGATACAGCAGAGGATGGTGGGAAATCGCCAGAAATTATTCTCGCCGACATTCACGACAACATCGGAGAAGATGTAGCCAGTATCGTGGAAGAATTGACCTTCATTCCACCTAAGAGCGGCGATAAATCCAAAGCAAAAAAAGAATATGTGGCGACATTCGCTACCAAAAGCATCGAGGCAGTGGTGATAAAAGTCGCCGACCGACTTTCAAATGTAAAAGACACTTTGGTAAACGACACATCCTATGCTCGTGCATATTACCACAAAGCAGACCAACTATTTGAAGTGTTACGTTTTCGACGAGCGGCGGTCATCGCCACCTTTGGGGAAGATACCTACAACGCCATTATTCAGGATGTGGACGCTCTGTCTAAGTTCGTGATTGAATCTTGATAACAAGCAACCTTTCTGCACCACTCTATGAGTTTTGCATCCGACATCGCCTGCTTCATGACGTTCAATTCTTTATATGCAGCAAAGATACAAAATACGGGAAATCCTCCTGCGTCGTCCGGTTAAACCAAAAAAGTAGGTAAGTGGGGCGTAACGAGTGCCAGAAATTTGACACTCACTTCTTTATTCATTACGAATCGGTAATAGTCTCGCACCCTCGTAATTGCGCCAGGATAGCCGCAGTCGGCAAAGTAGTCTGCAATCAGTCCTGTTCCCTTCTTGCCCCAGATGTGCGTCCTGAGCGTTATAGAGCCATTGTGAAGGGTGCCGCAGTCGCCATACCAAAATGCAAACCCAAGATCATGCAATCTGAGTTTCTCCATCAGGGTTGGCGATAGAATTCGTTTGCCATTGGGATAAAACATCTCGCGGAATGTATTGAAGACCGGGTAGCACAATGAATGCCAGCGGAATGTCTTCTCTATTGTGAATGGTTTTGGAGAAGCAAATTCTTTCAATTCCATTGCCTTGTATTCCAGCCAGAATCTGTTCTTGGTTCGCATGGAAAGGTAGCTGTTCTTGCCCTTTGCGGACTTCATGATAGATGAGCCGCCCAAGACAGTTGCTATTATGATTTCCGATTGCCGTTGGGTTATCGGCGGTTCTTTAATATTCATAAGTGTTGTCATACAAGTATTTAGCACATTTGGACAAATATTCGTCCAAACGCCATGAGAATTATGATTGAGAAGTGTAGATATACTCAGACAACCAAATTCTTTTGGAGGAAATACAATGGGTGCATCTAGTGTAACAGGCGTGGGCGTTGGCTCAGTTGAGAAATATGGCGGTGGGAAGGGTCCGGGCAACCTGCGGACAAATTTCGTTCCCATGCAGACCCCGCACATCGTTGCGGCTGGTACGGTTTTGGCAGCTCAGACTGCCGTTGCTACCGTGGTTTATTTGGGCGGCTCGCCCAATAACAGCGCAGTTACTTTGACGGCATTCCCCGGCACAGTGACAACTATTGCAAACGAAGCCAATGGCTACGCTCAAGGTTTGCCTTTGTCCTCGTCCAACTACGCCGTTACGGCGACGATGAGTGCCAAGGGAACGGTCCAGGTCATCAAGGACGCCTTGTCGACTGGATTCAACTCCTTCCAGCTTCTCCCGACTATCACGGGTGCTGACGAAGGCGCTATCAACACAATCGCTTGGTCCGGCACTGTCAACGGTCTTACCGCAAGTGGCGGTACTGGCTATGTGGCTGGTGACGTTTTGACGGTTGTTACTGGCGGTACTGGCGGTACATTGACGGTTGGTACGGTTAGTGCATCTGGCGCAATTACGGCAGCCACTGTCACGACTGGCGGTTTGTATTACATGGTGGGTGTTGCTGGCACAACTGGCGGCACTGGCACAGGTGCTCTCGTTAGCATCACTGGCATCACCTCAACCAACCCGACGACTTGCGACATTGACTGGGTGGTCACCCGCTGCGGTCAGGGTCTCGAAGTGTCCAAGAACTGGGTTCCGGCTACGGGCGGAAACAGTGTTCTCGCTCAGTAATTGAGTGACTGATAAACAAACAGGGTAGCCACAACTACGTCGTGACTACCCTGCCGAGGAGAATAACCGAATTTCAGGAACTGACCTTTCTGAAGGTAAGAGGCACGTCTATGATAGGCGTGTCTCTTACTCTATCTATGCATATCCTTAATAATTTTGTCAGGAAATTTCTATCTTAGGGTATGGAACAACAACCTCTCAATTTAGACGGTACTCCAAATACTTGCATTTGATATCTATATATGGTATAATGTCATTACACTCATAGGAGAATACCATGACCACATGCGTCAAAATCCGCCGCAAATCCACCGACAAAGACCCCAACGACATGCAGGGGCAGTCCCAGACCATCGAAATACAGCGTGAAGGGTCAGAGACCATCATCCAAGAATCGTTAAACATCACTATAATAGGTGATGAACATAGAAAACATTACCGTAATCGGCGGAAGAGATAAGGCGGGTAACCCTGAGCCTGTATCTAGTGTTATTTTACAAATGGGTGATGTCGTCAGCATTGTGGGACCAACTGGCTCTGGCAAGACCACACTCATCAACGACATTGAGCTGTTTGCTTATGCAAATACACCCACAGGCAGAAAGGTGCTTATCAACGGCGAGCTTCCCGACCCTGAATACCGGAACAGTCCTTCGTCAAACCCCATTGCCCTTATTACCCAACACACCACATTCCTTTCCGACCTGCCCGTTCACGAGTTCTTGAACACTCACGCCCGTATTCGCACCCAATATCAGTCGCAAGTTTCCCAGATGGTCGAGGAGACGCTGGATTTCGCCAACAAGCTCACGGGCGAGCCAGTGCTGCCTAGTAGCCGTATGACAGAACTTTCAGGAGGGCAGACCCGCTCGTTGCTCATCGCCGACGCAACCATTATCTGCAACACGCCCATCGTGTTGCTGGATGAGGTGGAGAACGCTGGTATCCACCGCACTAGAGCGTTGGAGCTGTTGCGGAAGTACCGCAAGATTTTCGTCTTCGTGACACATGACCCCCGCATTGCCTTGCTCTCCGACTACCGTATCGTGATGGCGAACGGCGTGATGACCAAGGTTGTCGAGACCGGGCATGACGAGAAAAAGTTTTCCCACCGGGTTAGCCGGGTGGATGACATTCTTACGCACCTACGAGAGATCATTCGCAGGGGCGACACCTTGACCGAGAAGGATTTGGAGGGCGTATCATGAAATTGCTCATCTGCGCTGGTCCATCTACATCGGGGAAGACGGCGGTGCTGCGGCATGTCATCGGTAAACTGATAACCAATGGTCACCACCCTGCGTTCGTGAAGATTGATGTGCAGTTTGCCGAGGAACATGATCTTCTCAACAAGGAGTTTGACATCCCGACAAAGATAGTGTATTCTGGCGACCTTTGCCCAGACCACTGCTCTGTCATGGTCTTGGGCGATGCCATCAAGTGGGCGCAGGACAAGGGTGCTGACATGTTGCTTGTAGAGACGGCTGGGCTGTGCCTGCGGTGTTCGCCGTATGTGAATGCTGGGTTGGGGCTTGTTGTGTTGGAGGCGACGAGCGGCATGAACCTTCCCCGCAAGGTCGGTCCCATGTTGTCCTTGGCGGACATGTGCATGATTACCAAAATCGACCGTGTCTCCCAGGCGGAACGGGAGGTCTTCAGGTCAAGGATCATGGATGCCGCACCCACCGTCAGGGTGCGTGAAGCGAACGCCTTGCATGGCATTGGCATTGACCCGCTCGTGGCACAGTTTTTGGCAACCGAGGACATTCCTGAAAAGATGTTGCTCCGGGGCAACCCACCAGTAGGCACATGTACCATCTGTGTGGGCAAGAAAGAGATCGGTTGGCAAAACCACTTTGGGGTCGTCCGACCGCTGGAGAATCAGACTTTCTACAGAGGCGAGTGATGCCGATATACTTCGACAATTCAGCTACAACTCCGATTGATCCCCGTGTGGTCGATGCTATGCTGCCATATTTGTCGCAGCATTTCGGCAATCCTTCTAGTATGCACATGTGGGGGCGGGAAGCACGAGCCGCTGTGGACAAGGCAAGGCGGCAAGTTGCTGATTTTGTTGGGGCAACAGCAAACGAGATCATTTTCACGGCGAGTGGCACAGAGGCAGACAACATGGCGTTGTCTGGTGTCTTAGGGCATGGTGACCGTGCTGTCGTGAGTGCCTTTGAGCATCCCGCCGTTATGGAGACATGCAAACAGCTCGTCCGCTTGGGGGTCGATGTTAGTTACTTGCCCGTGGGCAAGGATGGCATCGTGGATCCCGACGATTTGAAGCCACTATTGGATGAACATACCAAGCTCGTCTCCGTGATGACAGCAAATAATGTAGTCGGCACCATCCAGCCCATCCAAGAGCTGTCAAGGATGGCTCATGACTATGGATCTTTATTCCACACGGATGCCGTCCAAGCGGCTGGCAAAATATCCTTGGCTCCGATTTCGGTGTGCTGCGACTTGCTTTCGCTGTCTGGCCACAAGATATACGGACCGAAAGGCATCGGGGCATTGTTCATCAAAAATGGCATTCCCTTGGCTCCCGTCATTTACGGTGGCGGACAGGAGCGGCATCTTAGGTCTGGGACCGAGAGTGTTCCGCTCATCGTTGGTCTAGGTATGGCTACCGATCTGGTGGGGCAGGAAATGCAGGACGAGGTGGTAAACCTCGTGCAACTACGAGACCGCATCATTGATGAAGTTGGGCTGCCGTTGATAGGCGACCGCTACCGAAGGCTGCCAGGGCATGTATGCTTTTCCTTGGCAGGGTACGAAGGGGATGCAATCAAGGTGTTGCTCGCTTTGGACGAGTGCGGCATTGCTGTGTCTTCTGGCAGCGCATGTAGTGCCAGCCATGCTGCTGAACCATCGTATGTGCTGCAAGCTATGGGCATGGATGCAATACGGGCAAGGGGATCATTACGCATCACTTTGGGAAAATTCAACACCAACCAAGAAGTGGATGAATTTATTTCGGTGATGCCAGAGATTCTGGCAAGCCTCAACAAGACATCTTCCTTTGGAGTAAAAAATGACTGAATTACCTGGACTAAACTGCGGACTATGCGGCTTCAAGCTCTGTTCGGAATTGCATGAGCGATTGGAGTCCGACCCCGACCTACTGAAGCGGTGCATCCATTTGGGAAGAAAGCCCAAGAGGGAGCAGCGGAAGGATCTACCTGTCATTGGGCAGTCTGAAGATTGGGTGGATAGTCTAGGGCGACCATTTGACTTTTATCTGGAACACTTTCCCGAAGACCCTGGACCGAGAGAAATCATTATCCCACATAACCCCGCACTTACCAGGGAGATGGACATAAAGGTCGGCGATGTTCTCATCGGGCGTCCCTTGGGCATGTCCTGCGGTTGTCCGGTAACGCACTGCGGAATGGTGGTTGAGGTTGATCATCGCACGGGTGTCATGACTTGGTGTGTAACTGGTCCTTTGCGACCGAGGAATGAGGGTTTCAAGGATCTTGGCTACTACATCGCCGAGGGCTATGAGGGTCTGATTGTCCAGCCCAAATGCGAGATCAAGATCGGGATGCGGTACTACTTCCAGCCCAGGATGTGCATGCTTCAATGGAGGCACAGTGGGTTGGTGAACTACCTGAACAGAACAGGTGATACCCAACAGGTTCGCCTAGAGGGTCTGTGGATTGGATAACTCAATGCGGAGAATACTATGGTTGTTCCTTTACGGATAGACGGCACACTGTTGGAACCTGATTTTCCGCTCTCATCTTGTCGGCACTTGGAGAACAGACTGCGACGAATTCGCCGCACCGTGATGGAACGAGCGACAAAAATCGCACAACGGGCATCCACGCTTTACGTCGAGTCATCACATATCGACCAAGCGTTCGTGGAAATCATAAAGGAAGGTGGCGAGCTGATATGACCATTCAATTCCGAGCAGACGGCACGCCCAAAAAGCGTTTTCAGGTCATGCAGCACATTGTCAACGGCGGCATGCGCAAAGATATTTTCATTGATGGCGAACTCCTAGACTGGTCGGTAGACACAGAATCACTACGAGAAGCCATGAAGATGGGACCAAAGTTCTTCCGATCTGTTCAGCAAGACATTGAGAAACACTTCGTAGAGTCTGTATCAGACTTTGTGGGCAAGAAACTCACGCCCACAGACATCAAAGAAGCCATTAAGACCGGCTGGATTTAAGGACCAGGAGGCGGGTTTTGCGGTGGTGGATTGCTAGGCTGATTTGTCTTTGCTGCCTCGTCAGTAAAATACTTCGCCCATTTTTGGGCAGTCTGTGGATCAAACCCATATTTCTTCTGGAGAATATCTGGCAACTTGGCTGCTTTGGCAGGGTCTTTGGCGAACGCAATCGCCTTTTGCATAGATTGAGGACTCATCTGTTTGGTGGCAGGAGTGGCAGGAGGTGTGGGACCGCCCTGATTGCCACCAAATCCAGTGACGCCCGGTGTGCCGCCATTTGGACTATTCATATTATTGAAAGTGGTCTGGGCACCATGCCCAGATAATCGCTGCTGTTGTGTCGTAAGAGTTTGAACCATTCTTTGGAGCATTTGAGCCCATGAGCCTGCGGATGGGTCAGTGCCAAATGCGCCACCTGGTTGGAAATTCATTGAGTAATCACTTAGGGCTTTGATTGCCTGTCCGGCTTGTCCGGCTGCTGCTTGCATTGCTCTGATTTGACCAGCGTAAGGAGCAACCTGTTGCTGTTGATTGGGGTCTACTTTTCCGGTAAAACCCTGCCACAGACCTTTGGCATAATTACCAATAGTGCTACCAAGACCTTCCTTCAACAATGCTTCCCGTGCGTTAATCTTCTCCAAAACAAAGGTCTCCATCTTGTTATTTCCACGGCTGAACTCCAATAGAAATTCCCAAGGGTCGACATTCATTTCAGCCATCAAACGGGCTGCTTCCTGTATCTGGGAAGAGTTTTGACTTTGCAAGAATTCACCAAATTTTCTCATGGTAGTTATCTCCTAGCACTATATAGTGGGATTTTTTACGTTTCCACTCTACTTTAACTTGTATGCCGCAGATTCAAGAGGACTGTTACTACTATATTGAGCGGGTTGATGGAGTTCCAGCGAGCGAATGGAAAATACGTGCCATGTGTAAGGAGTGCGGAGCCAAAGTCGCAGAAAAGAAACGCCTGATGAAATGGAAAGGCAGTGCGCTGGGGTACAATAAGGATTATGACCTTTACTGCACCATACCAGGTTGTAACAAACCTATTTTCCTCCGGGAGCAGGCAGAACAATCTTCGGAAAAAACATAAGTCACATACTATGACTCTAAACAAGGATATGTCGAGGGCAATGTTCAATGGGTGCATAAGTGGGTCAATTTGATGAAATTGGATTTCACCCAAGATGAGTTTATTGACTATTGCACTAAGATAGTGGAGCATCACAGGAAAATACATGAAGATACGCCCAGTAGTCAAATGTCACGGAGGAAAATGGTTTCTGAATGAATGGATACTAGATCATTTTCCGGAAAATTACCGTGATTATGATTATGTAGAGCCGTACATTGGTGGTGGTAGTGTCTTTCTCAACAAACAACCGCCCCACACTGGCATTGAGGTTATCAACGACAAAAACTGGCGGCTTATGCAGATATTCCGCGCCCTCCGGGATGATTCTCAGTTCTTCATCGGAAAGCTCAAAAAGGTTCGCTACTGCGAAAAGGCATTTGAGGATGCTCGCACCAAAAAGGATGGCAAAGACCCACTTCCTGCCGCCATAGCCCTCAACGAATTCATTGTGCGGCGAATGTCTCGTGGGGGATTGTGTAAAAACTTCGCTTGGTCGGAACGCCAACGCGGCAACAAACCAGGCGATGTCAATGCTTGGAAGACTATCATCAAAGAACTTCCGGCAGTCTCGGAGCGTCTTCAGGGTGTTTATATTCTAAGCGAAAAAGCATTGGATGTCATTTATGCCTTCAACGCCCCCAATGTCCTTCTCTATTGCGACCCACCCTATTTGCCAGAAACCCGCACCTCAACCGATTCCTACGGCGAATATGAAATGACCGCCGAGGAACATGATACACTCGCCCAAATGCTCCTCAAGTTCCGTGGGAAAGTTATCATCAGTGGTTATCCATCTGTTCTTTATAAACGTCTCTATAAGGATTGGCGATGTGTCAAAAAGAATATTGCCAACCATGCCTCACAAGCCAAGGTTAAAGAAGACCGCACAGAAGTCCTGTGGATGAACTACTAGATAGTTGCATGGGATTTAGAACATGGCTTGAAGCCGCTATTGGCAGCACAGATCAACCGCTCTACCACTTTCACTGGGATGTGCTGGATCTTAAAAAGACGGGTTTCACAGAAAAGAATGTAGACCAACCCGGTACGGGTATAGCCAGCACCAATACGCCACAGGGCGGCAGGATAGAATACGGTGCCGGGGCTTGTATCCATCTCACTCGCAATCTCAAATGGGCTGTCAGCCGTGCTAAGAATTTACCTAAAGGTGCGGGTGTGGTGGAAGTTATTTTCCATGCCCGCAAACCTATTTTCATTCCCGAAACTCAAACGGCAGCTGGCAAGAGTTACTTCAAGGCGTTTGTCGACCCAGAGAACAAGCGGTTGACTGTCTTGGGAGATGACAAGGAAGAGAACATCCGCAAAATCGCTCTCGTCATTGCCAATCTCAAAACGGCTCATCAGATATTCAACCAAAGTGGTGGATTGGGGCTGCACGGTCTTAGTGAACGCAGTTATCCCTTGCCTATACAGGCAAAAATCCTCGCCAAAGAATTTGTCAATGGCATGAAGGGATGTTATCGGACTGGTTGGCCAATTCAGTTTCGCAAGGCAAACCCAGTATTTGAAGAGGACCACATGACTACCTTGGGACCGTTCAAGTGGCACGATTGGGCAAAGAAGGGGTATTTGGATTCGGTGTGGTGGGAATCCAAGGGGGAAGTGTTTGCTGGACCGTTTCATGGGGAAGCTGAGGTGAGTGTTTTTAATCCTAAGTTGTTACGGGTTGGCAATATCGTCTTCATCAACAATACATAAGATATGGTAGGGTTTCGTGATTGGCTACAGAATGAGGAACAGACTGCCGGTATGGTGGATGGCACACGCACGGACAACTTTGTGTCCGACGATGATTTTCAGAACAAGATACCGCAAAGCAGATACCGCGCTCGTAACCGTAATAAGGTAAAAAGCGAGTTTGATCCGGACAAAAAGTTCGGTCAGAAACCTAAATACCAAAGAGTCTAACAAGGAGTTCCTAAATATGGCAACAAAGCTCGCAATTACATTTACCGCTGCTCTCGCACCGCCCGCAGTGGAGCAGATGGGGTGCAACCTGAATTACACCATGCCCGCGATGAACAACGGGGATGTTTTCCCGGACAATCCTACTTTGGCAGCACAATGCAATGCCTATCGCGCCAATAATGTCGTGACTTGGATACCTGGTCTACATGGGCGTGAGAATCTTGAACTGGAGCAGAATGGCAAGTTCACCGCCTTTGGCAAACGCGCCACCTACCTCATGTTCCAATATGGCGTTGGCATTACCCGTCCCGATGGCACGAAAGTTCCGCTTAACCAGCAATTGCTTAACGTCGTCAATCAGGGTTGGGTGACAGTCGGCAGTGGTGGTACAGCAGGCACATTGCCCGCCAATCAGTTGCCTAACATCTAAGAGAGGTGGAACATGGCTACTTTCTGGCAAATCTGGGAATCGATGCAGGAGTCCATCCAGAAGCAGCCCCAAGTTGAAGACGACGATGATTCCAAAGCCCTTCGCGTTGTGCGAACGGGCATGGGACTCGGCGAACCCGGCTCGGGGAGCAACTTCTGGGATGATTTTGCGTCGATTTGTGGAGATGCAGAAGGGTTGTCCGATTTGCTGGGGGTCTCTCGTGATGAGATATCCCAGTGGCCAAGCAAGATTGAAGCCGCCAAGAAGAGAGTCGACAGTTCCGACGACGAGGAAGGAAAGAGCGACAAACGGGAACTCCTACCCACGGGCGACCCAGATTTTGCCACCCCTAACGCCAGCAATCAAGACACAAGGCAGATGCCATGAAATCACTACATGAATGGAAACTAGAACGACTAGCCGAATATGCCCCTGCCAATGTTGGACAGCAGGCGCGTATTGACCCCAATGTTCTTCGTCTCATCCAAAAGGTCACCGCCCCCATTCGTGCTGAATATCAAGATGCGGAAGATGCCATTGAAGCCATTGCTCTCTCGTGCATCGTCGTCTTGAACGGATTGGGCAAGAACGACAGCATTGAGAAGATTAAGAAGGCTGTAGACTCTGGTTCCCCACAAGGTCCGCTTATGCAGGGGATGAGATGAAAAAATACCATGAATGGCTCAAACTTCGGGAAATAGCGGACATCAGCACTAACGCCTCTCAGGCGGGCATGGCAGTAAAGGATGACCTTCAGCAAGTGGGTGGGCAGGCGGCGGCAGGTCTGCAAAGTGTCGTCCAAACTATCATGATGCTTGTCCAAAACAATCCTGGATCAATTAGCAGGATTGTTTCAGCACTTCAATCCGGTGTGAATGGATGCCAGATGGAGCCGGGACAAAAAAAACAAGTCATGCAACAATTGATGACCATCAAACAACAATTGAACACTATGCAAAACAAGGATATCGGCACGAATCCGCCGCAGAATATGCAGCAGCAACCGAATCCCGCTGCGATAGGAAACCCTGTGTTACAGATGCCACCAGGAGGTATGACACAGCCCATTTACGCAAATCCCCAGTAATTTTCTCTTATAAAACATGAAGGTTGAATCCAGTAGTAACAAAAGAGCAGATTTATTGGCTAAATTACGTAGTGCCGCAGCGAACAAGCCAACGCCCGCCTATGTGAATAGCACAAGGCTTAACGTATATGCTTCGCCAAATACCAGAATGCGTAAGAATCATCAAATATTTATCGAAGAAAGAAAAACAACACATCTGACGACGCTCGTTAAACCCAACAATGTCATTCGTACCAATCTTCCATGGGGTTCTTTTAACGGCAGCATTGTAGAACTCGGCAGTAATTATCTCTGTGTCTACCGATCAACGGAATTTGAAATTTCCATATGCACTTTCAATCCTGACTTTACGGTGCAACCGAATTCCATACACCCTATTGTCACCAATGTCCATGCGTGTGACCCGCGATTGATTTGGCACAACAACAAACTACTCACATTCTTTTCTTCTGTGTCAGAGGGGTTTTATTTTGAGCATATTCGCTATATGAATTTGACTGAGGGAAAAGAAACGATTCGTGTTAGCCCGCCAGAGTTAAAAATGCGACAAAAGAACTGGACGCCTTTTATATACAACGGCGACTTGTATGTTGTGACTTCCATTTGTCCGCATGTTGTTTATAAGTTGGATCTGCAAAAAACAGAACCTTACACGCTCGAAGGAAAATCCGGCAAACGTATTAGTTTGGTTCCGCCTTATGAATCAGAATGGAGTTCGGTGTGGTTTCACGATCAATTCTTGCGTGGTAACACCAATCCAGTGCAATTAGAGGATGGCAACTATCTCAGCACCTTCCATACCGTGGTCTACGACAATACTCGTCGATGCTATTATAATGGATGCTATGTATTTGAGGGCAAGCCACCTTTCAAGGTATTGCGTTGCGCAACCCGTAGTTTCTTGAAGGCTGAAGACGCTTGTGAGCCTTATTTTCGTCGCAGCGGAGAGGTCGTTGTGACTTTCCCAATGGCAATGATACGGAAAGGTAATGATCTGCTTATCAGTTATGGAGACAACGATTCCATCATCAAAATCCTAAAAACAACTGTGGCAGAAATGCTTGATACCACGGTGCCAGTCTAAGAGAACTCGTATTCGCTTACGGCTTGGTCGTAAGCATCCTGAAGTATCTTGACCTCTTGTATCAACCCCTCTGTATTGGTGAAAATCTGATTCTGAAAATCTTCCTCAATTTTCTGTTCCAATTCTTCCAGTCGTTTAGCAATAGGTTTTAGGAGTTTGAGAAAGTCTCGTATCTTTGCTGCCCGCGCATAGTTCTCGTCTTTCACGGCGGCATCCAACCGAAGTTGTGCTTTGTTGATATGACGATTAACCATACTACTACTGATGGGTTTACTGTCCGTGTGCTTAACTGGTATGGGATGTGATTCAGAGGATACAGTCACCGGGATTGCCTTGGGTTTGGGTCGTTTGCCAGTGTGAGTATCAGCACCTTGAATTTGGAACAGCAAATCCTTGGTATCAAAAAACTCATAGCAGGCAGGACATCCCATCTTTTTGACGGTGGCAATATCCGCCAATGTCCAACCACAATTAGGACACGCAGGCTGCTGAACAATAACAGGGACGGGAGCGGGCTGAAATAGTTGTTGCACCAACTCAACTGCCTTCTTCTTCAGTTGCTCTCCCAAAACGGAAATAATGGATAATCCACTACTGACGAATTGTGCTGCACAATCTTCGCACAAGTCTATTTCTGCTACTGCTTTGTTGTTTTCTATGTCAACAATATGAAGCAGACGAGGCTTCGGACACGGCTTTCCAGTTAGAGGACATATATCCATAGACTAACTCACAGGATTGGGTTGCCCTGTTATTGTAATGGCGATTCCATCATTTTGCAACGCAGCAGTGTTGTTTTCCGTAGTACGACGAATCCACACGGGAACTGTATCTCCGGGCAACATGTCGCCCACTTCCAAAGAGCCGTCCCTCCAAGTTATCAAAGGAGGCTCTTCAATAGAACTGCTTATCTGATAAGCGATGGAGTTGATGGGCGCTCCTGTAGTAATACGCTTGGTGGCGGCAACTTGCGATTGATTCAAATCAATTTTGAATATCTCCACCAAAGGCTCTGCCCGATTGCCCAAGGTAATCTGGAATATATAGTTGGGAAGTTTTTTGGTCAGTGACTGAACCGTGACATCCGGCACCCCTTCCTTCTCTAATGCCGTCTGTAATCGCTGTGCCATCAAATCAGCATTGGGTTCCCATTCACATTGAAACCGTATCTTACCGAAACGGACATGGAATGTGCCTTTGGTAGCAGTTGTCGTAATCACCAATTGCTGCACTTCTGGTTGTTTGACTATACCGAGAGCACACTGGCATCCACTTTGGGTTTCTTTGGTCAGTGAAAATTTCGCAGAATAAAGCGTGTCTTTTTTGCTGTTGTTGACTGCGTATATGCAAAGGTAATCGACATGTCCGGATTCCGCTTGCCTTTGACTGACATTAGGGAACAGAGCATTTAATCCGGAAAGCAACTGGGTATTGGACTGTTCGCCGCCGAAAGATTTAGTCGGGTTGGTATTGGCAGCACCACCAGACAAATAAAACAGAATGTCGTTTGCGTTAATGCTCATGTTTCCTTCTTGAAAAACTTCCTCACACGGTCAGCGATGGCGGTCATGACACCAAAAAAGACGTACACCGCTATCAGCATTAAACCAGTGACAAAGTAGAAAACTTTTTTCACCTTAACACCTTCTCGTTCATGCGGTTTTTCTTGAGAATATACCAGATATTCCTTGGGGTGTAACCAGTCAATTCCGCAATACGAGTTGTGGCCAGTCCGGATTGAGCCAACGACAAGACATGATCATGCCCATTTTTCAGCCGATTGGGTCCACCATGCTTGTGAATAATGCGGTACACCTCGGCAACTGACCTGCCAGTGGCTCGGGCGATATCTCTGACTTTCTCGCCGGGGCATTGTCCGAAATACATGCTGGCTACGTCAAAGTCCGAATGCTCGGTAGCTATCTGTTCCTCATTGAGGATATATTGTTTGAAAGTAAGAGGTTCCATCACAGGTATTTACCCATGAGAAGCCCGTTTTCAAGAATGTTTACAGGATG